>Ga0208938_1000356_pt1 | contig 37191 bp, 30 predicted proteins | sample AD_UKC125_MetaG_FD_184434 | JGI IMG/M metagenome (GOLD analysis project Ga0208938, IMG submission 184434) | Active sludge microbial communities of municipal wastewater-treating anaerobic digesters from USA - AD_UKC125_MetaG (SPAdes) (version 2) | ecosystem: Engineered > Bioreactor > Anaerobic >...
GTCGCGGCAGATCACTTGGGGCTCAACGGGATCGACACCCTCGACCAGCTCGCTGAGGTCAAGGCCATCCCGACCCTCATCGTCAAACCCGACGGCTGGACGGTGCTCAACGGGGATGACCCGCGGGTGTGGGCCATGCGCCACCGGGCGAAGGGCAAGATCTGGGCCTTCTCGCTCGATCCCAATGCCCCGGCGCTGCGGGAGGCGGTGGCGGGCGGCGGCCGCGGGATCACCGTCCTGGATGGCGAGATCGTCGTCCTGACCCCTGGGCGTGACCCCGATCGTCTCGTCAAGGTCGTCGACGTCCCCATGACCCTCGCGGGCCTGTCCAGCATCAACATCGCCAACGCGCTCGGTGGGACCGCCGCCGGGTTGGGCCTGGGCCTGACCCGGGCCGCGGTCGTCGAGGGCCTGCGGACCTTCCGCCCCGACCCCGTCCTCAACTCCGGCCGGTTCAACACCTACTCCGTTCCCCTCACCGGCGGTGGGTCCGCGACGGTGGTCATCGACATGGCCCACAACGAGGCGGGGCTGGAAGCCCTCCTGGAGGTATGCCGCGGGCTCACCGCCCCGGGTGGGCGGGTGCGGTTGGGGATCGGTGGCACGGGGGATCGGCTGCCCGAGGCCAACGCGGCCCTCGGCGAGATCGCCGGCCGCGGAGCCGACCACGTCGTCCTGGCGCACAAGCTGAAATACCTGCGGGGGATGAGCCTGGAGCAGATGGACTCGTTGCTGCGCGCCGGGCTGGCCCGATCAGGCATGGCGGAGGTCGCGGGCTTCCTCACCGAGATCGAGGCCCTCACCACCCTGTTGGCGGCGGCCGAGAGCGGTGACGCCATCGGGCTGATGTGTCACGTCCAGCGGGCCGAGGTCGCCGACCTCATTGCGCAGCGGGGTGGCACCGTGGACGATCCGCGGACGATCCGCAGCAAGGTCATCGCAGCGCGCGGCATGCACGAGGCCGAGGACGACATCGCCGCGATCTGGGCCCTCGCCGATGCCGGCGAGCGGGTCACGGCTGCCGGTCGGCTGGCGACAGCTCACCCGTCGGACCCACGGCTGGCCTACGAGTGGGCCTGTGCGATCGATGCCACGGCAGACCGGGCCCGGGCGGTCTCGCTCTATCACCGCGCCCTGGACAACGGCCTGCGCGAGCCACACCGCCATCGCGCCCAGTTGCAGGCGGCCGCGGCATACCGCGATCTCGGGCATCCGGAGATTGCCCTGGAGTTGCTCGAAGCGGTCGCAGCGACTCACCCGGGCAGCAGCGTCGCCGCGGCGCTGCGCGCGCTGGTGCTCGTGGACACCGGGGACGCGGCGGAGGCCGTTGCTGACCTGGTGGACGCCCTCATGGAGCACGCCACGGATGAGGACGCTGCGGCATATCGGGCGGTGTTGCACCACGCCGCCGCCCAGTTGCGCACCGACCGACCCGGTGTCGTGGACTGAGGAAGTCGACGGGCCAACGCGGGTCGCCCTGAGCGGCTGCTGAGCCGCGCTGCGCTCAGTGAAGTCCCATGCTGAGGACCAGGCCCGCTGCGGCGAGGGCGAGCACTGCTCCCGCCCAGCTGAGCGCTGCGAGCCGGGGACGATGCCAGGGCCGGGTGCGGACTCGCGTGATCCCGAGCATCACGGTCGCGGCCGTGGCGGCCGCGACGAGGATCCACAGCAGCCCCGGAGCGTGGTCCCATGGCCCGGCGACCCGCCAGAGGGAGAGCCCGAGGAGCGCGCCCGCGGTGGCTCGCAGCAGTTGCAGGCGGGTCCGTGCCCGGTATGCCGCGAAGCCGGCTCCCGCGATCAGGATCAGCGCCACCGTGGTGGCGGCCAAAGCGATCACGGGCATTGGGACGTCAGTCGAACCGGGTCCGTCGGCGACGCCGGTGAGCAGTCGGATGGCCACCGGGTCGACGGGCCGCGTGCTGTTGCCAACAACGAAGACTGCGCGACCCGCCAAGCGGTCGATGACGAGCATGGAGGTATAGCCAGCCGTGGCGCCGTTGTGCCACTGGACGGTGCGTCCGGCCACCGTCAGCGTGAACCAGTGGTAGCCGACCCGGGGGTCGCCGGGGCTAGCGGCCTGCTCGCCGGCGAACCGAGGATCGAGGGCGGGCAGGCCAGGCGCGGTCCCCCGCAGGATGGCTTGGGCGTAGCGGGCGATGTCTTCGGGCGTGGTCCACGTGCTGGACCCGGCGGGCTGGTAGACGGGACTGACTCCCTGGACGGCCTGGCGGCCACCGACCAACCGACCCCGCGGTGCGTCGGGCGGGATCTGGTCACGGGTCGCCGCGAAGCGGGTGTGGGTCATGGCCAGCGGCGTCAGCAGCCGGGTCGTGACATAGGTCTGCCAGTCCGGCTGCTCGGCGGCTGATGCCAGGGCCCACCCGAGCAGGGTCGCGCCGAGATTGGAGTACTGGACCGTGCCGCGCCCGCCGAAGAGCGGCATCGCGGCCGCCTGGTCGAGCACCCAGTCGAGTTGGTCGCCGGACAGTTGGTCGGTGTTGGTGAGCAACCCCCAAAGCCCACGAGCCATGGTCGGCGGTGGAAAGGGCGGAACGGCGCCGCGGTGGCTGGCCAGTTCCTCCAGGGTGACCCCTCCGATCGGACTGCCAGCCAGGCGAGGCAGGTAGGTCGAGACCGGGTCGGTTACCGCGACTTCACCTCGGGTGATGGCATCGGCCAACAACAGTCCGTTGAAGGTCTTGGTGATGGACCCGAGCTCGATGGGCGTGGCAGCGCCCAGTGCCTCCGCGCCCCCCGGGTCGATCGAGCCCACCCCGGTATGCCGCACCGAGGTTTGCGTGATCTCGCTGACGTGCAGGGCCTGGTAGCCGCGGTCGTCCTCCACCGCGGCACGCACCCTGGCAGCGAGGTCGAGGTCGCCGCTGGTGGCCGGACCTCCGCGGAGCGAGAGGGGGGCGACCAAGGCAGCCAGCAGGCCAGCGATCACGAGGACCGAGACAAGGGCCGCGGCACGGGGTCGACGGGCGCGACGCCCTGCGACCCCGGCCGCCGGTGCTACGTCAGAGGCCTGGGGCCCGGCCTGTGGCCGCGGTTGCATCATGTCCATCAATCTACGTTGATGGGCATGATGGCGTCAACTTTGGTTGATGCCCTCCCGGCTAGGCGTTGGGTGCGCCTGTTGTTTCGGGAGCCGGCGTGGACAGGGCCCGGCCTTCGGCAGCTGCCCCAGACACGGCGGCGGCACCGGTGAGGACCACCGGGTCGAAGTCGGGGTCCGAGACGCCGCCGGGGTGAGCCCCCGGCTGGGCCTGGCGGGTCATGTCCTCGAGGGCCGCGAACACCTCGGCCGAGTTGTCGACGCAGACAACGACGAGGTCGCCAGGGTTGGCCCGAGCCATGACATCGCCGACCGCCTGCAACTCGTCCAGAACGATGTCGACCTGCCGGCAGCGGACGCCCTTCTGCATCGCTTCCTTGACCCCTTCGCGGATCAACTGGGCCGCCTCGCCAGGACGGCGCCCACGCAGTCGCGCGTCCTCACGGATGACCAGCACGTCGAAGTGCTCCGCCGCGACGGCACCCAACTCGCGCAGGTCCGAGTCGCGCCGGTCACCGGCGGCACCGATCGCGCCGATGCGCGAAACCCGACCGAGGTCGGCGCGACCGGCGCGAGTGGCGGCATACCTGTCGACGAAGTCACCGAGCGCCCGCATCCCAGCAGCGTTGTGGCAGTAGTCGACGAAGACTTCGACGTTGTTGACCTCGACGAGGTTGAGGCGTCCGGGGGAGAGGTAGTAGTTGCTGGTGAACGTCCGAAGGCCCTGCCGGATGTCGTGCAGCGGCGCGCCCGCCGCGAACGCCGCACCGGCCGCCGCGAGGGCGTTGGCGACGTTGAAGCGGGCGGTGCCGCCGAAGGTCGCCGGCAACAGGTGGGTCCAGGCGAGTTGCATAGCGCGCCGCCCGTGTTGGATGGCGATCATGTCGCCGCGATCGGTCGGGTCGAGATAGAGGGCCCGACCCCCGCGCCGACAGTGGGCGTCGACGAACTCGCGGATGTCCGAGCCGGGGGCGGCCAGCGTGAACCAGACGATCTCGCCGGAGCACTTGCGGCGCATCGACCGCACGTGGGGGTCGTCGGCGTTGAGGACGGCGAAGCCGTTCTTGGGGACTGCCTCGACGACGACAGCCTTGACGGCGGCCAGTTGGGCGAGAGTGTCGATCCCGCGCAGACCCAGGTGGTCGGGGGCCACGTTGGTGACGACGGCGACGTCGTTGCGGTCGTACCCCAGACCCTCACGGAGTATGCCGCCGCGCGCCACCTCCATGACGGCGAAGTCGACGCGGGGGTTCATGAGCACCATCCGGGCCGACTTCGGGCCGGATGCGTCCGCCTTGATGACCAGCCGCTCGTCGATGACGACGCCGTCGGTGGAGGTCATGCCGACCTTGCGACCCAAGCCCTTGAAGATGTGGGCGATCATCCGCGAGGTGGTCGTCTTGCCGTTGGTGCCAGTGACGGCGACGATCGGCACGCGGGAGGGGGCTCCCGGCGGGAAGAGCAGGTCGACGACCGGCTTGGCGATGAACTGCGGCACGCCGACCGTCGGGTGCGTGTGCATCCGGAAGCCGGGCGCGGCGTTGACCTCGACGATGGCCCCGCCGGTCTCGCGGACAGGAGCCGCGATGTCAGGGCAGATGAAGTCGATGCCGGCAACGTCGAGGCCAACCATTCGGGCAGCCTCTTCGGCGATCTCGACGTTGTCCGGGTGGGCGTCGAAGGTGCGGTCAACCGAGATGCCACCGGTGGACATGTTGCCGGTGAGGGCGAGTTTGACCATGACACCGGCATCCGGGACGTCGGTGAGGAGGTAGCCCTGGCCTTCGAGGACCTCGATGGCGGCGGCGTCCACCTTGATCCGGGTGAGGACCTTCTCGTGGCCGACACCACGGCGCGGGTCGGAGTTGGTGATGTCGACGAGTTCCTTGACGGTGTGCTCGCCGTCGCCGACCACGTGGGCGGGGACGCGCTCAGCGATGGCCTGCATCCGGCCGCCGACGATGAGGCAGCGATAGTCGCGACCGGTGACGAACGACTCGACGATGAGGACGCCGCTGCGGGATTGCTCCTGGGCAATGTCGTAGGCCTTGTCGACCTCGTCGAGGGTCTGCAGGTCCAGACAGACGCCGCGGCCGTGGTTGCCGTCCAGCGGCTTGACCACGACGGGGAAGCCGATCTGACGGGCGGCGTCAAGGACGCCGCGCCGCGTGCGCACGGCTTGCTGCTTGGGAGTCGGCAGACCGGCGGCCGACAACAACTTGCCGGTGAGGTCTTTGTCGCTGGCGATGTCCACGGCCAGCGCGCCGGTGCGCGAGGTCATCGTCGCGCGGATGCGCTGCGCGTGCACCCCTTGACCAAGCTGGACGAGCGACGCCGAGTTGAGGCGCAGCCACGGAATGTCGCGGCTGACGGCCTCCTCGATGATCGCGGCGGTCGACGGGCCGAAGGCGACCCGGTCGGCCCGACGCAAGAACGCGTCCAACTGCTCGGTGAAGTCGAAGCCGTCCGTGGGCTGCACGAGGTGGTTGATCAGCCGCACCGCCAACTCACCCGCGGCGATGCCGACCGTCTCGTCGACGTAGCCGAAGATGACGTTGTAGACCCCCGGCCGGCCCTTGACCATCCGCGTCTTGCCACGACGCAGGTCGTGGCCGGCGGTGGACTGCAATTCCAGGGCGACGTGCTCGGCGACGTGGCCGAGCCAGGTCCCGTCCTCGAGCCGCTCAATGAAGCCGCCCGCATGACCCACCGAGCAGGTATGCCGTTGCAGTCCAGGCAGCAGGGCCACGAGCGCGTCGGTGAACCCGTCGATCGAGTCGCTCGGATAGCCCTCGAGGACACCGAGATCGACGACGAGATGAATGGCTGGCGCATAGGACCAGACATTGGGACCCCGATAGACGCGCGTCTCGAGGATGCGCAGATCCGGCGCGATCGGGCCGGTCGGGGTGGGGTGGTCCTTCGCCATGCGAGCTCCTTGCCGCGGAGTGGGGAGGATCACACGCTAGTGGTCAGCGTGGTTGTGGCGCAGCAGCGTGCGCGGGCACCATGGGCGAGCGGTCCTTCGCGGCGACAACTGCGACCTCGATGTCGGGGTGTCGCTCGACGAAGCGAACCAGTCCCACCGACTCCAGATCGAAGGTGGCGCCGGCCGGCAGGGTGTGAACGACGGCCCCCGACACCAGTAGGGGAGCGCCACGTCGGGCCTCAGGGGCGTCGGTGATGGCATGCCGCGCGTCGAGGACGAAGACCGCTCCAGCACCGACGACCGACATCAGGCGTTCGTCACGGATCTCGGCGGCGGTGTTCTCGTCGATGCCGATCCCGATCAGATTGGGGGAGTTCGCGACGATCGACAGCAGCCGCCCGTAGCGGCCGCGTTGATCGAAATGCTGGTCGACCACGACACCGGTGACCAGGCCCAACCCGGCCGAGAGTTGACTCGACCGTTGGCGCGGCGTCACGCCCTCGTCGCCGAGGGAGATCATGAACTGGCTCATGATCGAGGCTCCCGCAGAGGTTCCGGCGATGACCGCCCCCCGCTGGTAGGCCCGGTGGATCGCATCGCCGACGGGCGTGCCGACGATGTTCTGGCTGAGCTTGAGTTGGCTCCCGCCCGTCATGAAGATCCCGGTCGCCGCGTCCAGTCGGGCCACCAACTCCGCGGACGAGGCGGCAGCCCGGGTCGGCGGGTGGACGATCTCGAAGTCCTGGCCAGCCTTCAGCCTGGCAAAGACGCTCCGATAGAGCGCCGACGCCTCGGTCGAGAAGGACGATGCGGTCGGGATGACGACGATCCGCGACGCGCGCCCGCCTGCCAGTCGGACGAACCGGCGCAACACCACCGAGCGCCCGAGCTTGTCCTCGGCGCCTCCGACGATGAGCAGGGTGCGGCGCACCGGCGGTGAGGTGGGCGGCATACCCGCCTCGTCGGCAGGACCCGCGTTGGAAACCACCGTCACACCCTAGTGGGGTTGCCAGGGGAGATGACGGGAGGCGCGGGTGTCGGCGTGCCTGCGTCGGCGTCGGCGTCTTCGACGTCCTCGCGGGTGATGCCGAGCAGGAAGAGCACGGCGTCGAGATAGGGGACGTTGACGCTCGCGTCGGCCTGCTCACGGACCAGCGGCTTGGCGTTGAAGGCGATTCCCAAGCCGGCGGCAGCGAGCATGTCGAGGTCGTTGGCGCCGTCACCGACGGCCACCGTCCGCGACAAGGGCAGCCCGGCCTCGGCCGCGAACCGCCGCAGCGCCGCCGCCTTGCCCGGTCGGTCGACGATCTCGCCGTCGACGCGCCCGGTCAGGCGCCCGTCGGCAACCTCGAGCCGGTTGGCCAGGACGTGGTCGATGCCTAGGTCTGCAGCGACCGGCCCGACGATCTCGAGGAAGCCACCGGACACCAGGGCGACGGTGTCGCCGAGCCGTTTGAGGGTGCGCACCAAGGTCCGCGCTCCGGGGGTGAGGACGATCTCGTCCCGGACCTCGTCGAGGACCGTCGCCGGCAGCCCGGCGAGGAGCGCGACCCGGGCCCGCAGCGATTCGGCGAAGTCGAGTTCCCCCCGCATGGCGCGCTCGGTGACGGCAGCGACCTGCTCCTCACACCCAGCGTGGGCTGCGATGAGCTCGATGACCTCCTGCTGGATGAAGGTCGAGTCGACATCCATGACAACCAGGCGGGAGCCGATCCGCGCCAGCCCGGCGGGCGCGACGGCGATATCGATGCGCTCGGCAGCGGCGACCGTGGCCAACTCGACCCGCAGGCGGGGGACGTCGGCGCCAGACACGTCGAGCTCGATGGTCGTCACGGGATAGCGCGACAAGCGCCGGATTCGGTCAATATTGGCCCCGTGCGCGGCGATTCGCGCAGTGACGGCTGCCAGGCCGCCGGCGGTCAGGGGCTGCCCGAGAGCCACGACGTGGGCGCGCCCGTCGCGGCGCGTGTTGGAGTCGCCCTGTCCCACCCGGGTGCGGGTGCGCATCCCGAGCCGGTGCCCGACAGAGTGGGCCAGGCTGGTGAGGCGGTCGGTGTCGGCGCCGCCGAGGAGCACCGAGAGGGTGAGGTGGTCACGCACGACCATCTGCTCCAGGTCGAGGACCTCGGCCTGGGCCTCCGCCACGGCCGCCAGCAGCGCGAAGGTCACCCCCGGTCGGTCGTCGCCCGAGAGGGTCACTCGCAGGGTGTGGGGGGATGCGCCAGTCACGCATCCCAGGCTAGAGCGTCTCGGGTATGCCGCGTCCGGCCGCCCACGGGCCCGGCCCCTGCGCAGCGTTCCCCGCGGCCTCGAGGTCGTCGGCGTCGGCGTCGGCGTCGGCCAGCATCTCGTCGAGGAGGGCGATGTCGTGCTCGTCGACCAGCCGCAACGGATAGCCGGTGTGGACCTGGCGCTGCAGCGCGGGGGACGCGCATCGCACGGTGTGTCCGCCGATGAGGCCACCGACGATCGACCCGGCCGGATAGAGGTAGCGCCCATCGTCGGGTGCGGCCTGCCACCAGCCGCCCGACCCGTCGGGGTGGACGGGGTGCACATCAACGACCCGCAGTCCGTCGTCGAGCTCGACGCGCACCGGCAACCAGTCCACGGTCACCTGGAAACCGTTGGCGCGCAACGCAGCCAGCGCATCGTCCAGTCGCTTGGCCAGCACCATGACGTCGAGGTCGCGATGCATCCGGGTCTGCCGCTCCATCAGGGCGTCGACGCCCCACCCGCCCGCCACCCAGGGCTGCGCCCCGACGGTCTCAAGCAGGTCGAGGATCTCGACGGCCTCGATGTCAGAGACGGCCATGTCAGACCGGCAAGGAAGTCGTCGACCCCTGATCGGCGGCCCGTGACGCGTTGACCGCATCCCGCCAGGCCAACATCTCGCGGATCGGACCGAGGTCATACGGGGGAGTAGTGAGGCTGATGGTGAACAACCGGGTCCCGACCTCGAAGAGCGCCTGCGCCTGGCCAGCGAAGTCGAGCGTCGCGTCCTCGGGCAGCCGCGCGGGTGTGTAGGCGACCCCCGCGGAGCGTTCGATGGCCAGCGGGTCCCGTCCCACCCGGTCGCACCATTCGTCGAGCACCAGGTGCTTGTGCCGGATCGTCGCCAGGTCTCCGAAACCGTGCCAGATGTCGGCGTGCTCGGCCGTGATCCGCAGGGTCTTCCGTTCGCCGCCGCCACCCACCAACACCGGAATCGCCCGGGTGGGAAGGGGATTGAGCCGGGTCCAACGATCCTTGAGCACCGGCAGATCGCGGGCTAGGGCATCCAGCCGCGACCCGGGCGTCCCGAAGTCGAAGCCGTAATCCACGTAGTCCCGCTCGAACCAGCCGGCACCGATGCCGAGGATCAGTCGGCCAGCGCTGATGTGGTCGACGGTCCGCGCCATGTCGGCGAGCAGGTTCGGGTTGCGATAGGACATCGCCGACACGAGCACGCCCAACTGCACGCGCTCGGTCGCCTCGGCCCACGCGGCCAGCAGCATCCACGCCTCGAAGTGCATCCCGTCTGGGTCGCCCGACAGCGGGAAGAAGTGGTCCCACGTGAGGACGACGTCGACGCCCAACTCCTCCATCGCCACGCAGGTGTCGCGCAGCACGGCATACGGAGCATGTTGAGGAGCGATCTGGACGGCGACGCGCGCAGGGCGCGCATCACCCGCCGATGCAGGTATGCCGTCGCGCTGTTGCCCTTGCGGTTGGAAGCTCACCCACGCAGGCTAGCCGTTCGCGGCAATCCCGCTCAGGGCGGCATACCCGCTGGTTGCCATCAGTTGCCGCCAGCCTCAGAGCGGGACCTTCTGGCCCTTCCCGATGACCGTGATGCCGCCCTCGGTGACATAGAAGCCGCGGGCCCGGTCGTGTTCGTGATCGACACCGATCCGGCAGTACTCCGGGATGTAGACGCCCTTGTCGATGATGGCGCGGCGGATGACGGCATATCGTCCGACCTCCACGTCGTCGAGCAGGACGCTGTCGGCGATCGTCGCGTAACTGTGGACGCGGACCTTCGGCGAGAGCACCGAGTGGTTGACCTGGGCACCACTGACGACCACGCCGGGGGAGACCATCGAGGACAACGCCTCACCCACGCGGTCACCGGAGCCGTGGACGAACTTCGCCGGCGGCAGCGGGGCCATCGAGGTGTAGATGGGCCAGTCGTAGTTGTAGAGGTTGAAGATCGGGTGGACCGAGATGAGGTCCATGTGGGCGTCGTAGTAGGAGTCCATCGTCCCCACGTCGCGCCAGTAGCCACGGTCGCGTTCGGTCGCGCCGGGCACGTCGTTGTCCTTGAAGTCGTAGACATAGGCGTCGGACTCGCGGACGAACCGCGGCACGATGTCGCCACCCATGTCGTGCTTGCTGCCCTCGAGGTCGTGGTCCTCGGTGACCGCCTGGACGAGTTTGCTCGCCGTGAAGACGTAGTTGCCCATGGAGGCGAGGATCTCGTGGGGCGCGTCGGGGAGGCCCACCGGGTCGGTCGGCTTCTCGCGGAACGCCCCGATCTTGCGGGTGTCAGTGGGGTCGACCTCGATGACACCGAACTGGTCGGCCATGTGGATCGGCTGACGGATGGCGGCGACGGTCAGGGCAGCGCCCGTCTCGATGTGCTGCTGGACCATCTGCGAGAAGTCCATGCGGTAGACGTGGTCGGCGCCGACGACGACGACGATCTCGGGCTTCTCGTCATCGACGAGGTTGAGGCTCTGGAAGATCGCGTCGGCGCTGCCGAGGTACCAGTTCTTGTCCACGCGCTGCTGGGCCGGCACCGGGGCGACGTAGTTGCCGAGGATCGTCGACATGCGCCACGTCTTGGTGACGTGCTTGTCCAGGCTGTGGGATTTGTACTGCGTCAACACGACGACCTTGAGGTAGCCGGAGTTGACGACGTTGGACAGGGCGAAGTCGATGAGTCGATAGATGCCGCCGAACGGCACTGCGGGTTTGGCTCGGTCTCGCGTGAGCGGCATCAGCCGCTTGCCCTCCCCACCCGCCAGGACGATGGCCAGAACCTTGGTGTTTGCGCCTCTGCGTGCCATGGGTCCCACCCTAGGGGTAGGCCGCTGCGGAAGAAACGGGTGATCCACGTTGGGCTTGCCACTGTCTGGCGAGGGCCTCGATCACTACGGTTGACCCATGCGCGTCGACATCATCAGCAAGGAATATCCGCCCGCCATCTACGGAGGCGCGGGGGTGCATGTGGCTGAGCTCGTCAGAGCCCTGCGCGACCGTGGCGACGTCGACGTCCAGGTCCGCTGTTTCGGCGCACCGCGCGACGAAGCCGGCACCACGGCATACCCCGATTTGCCCGAATTGGCCTCTGCCAACGCGGCATTGCAGACGTTCGGGGTTGACGTCACCATTGCCCAGGACTGTCAGGGCGCAGACATCGTTCACTCGCACACCTGGTACGCCAACCTGGGCGGGCACCTCGGTGGCCTGCTCGCCGGAGCCCCGCACGTCATCACGGCCCACAGCCTTGAGCCGATGCGCCCGTGGAAGGCCGAGCAGCTCGGCGGGGGCTACCGCGTGAGCTCGTTCGCCGAGCGCACGGCCTACGAAGGGGCTGCGGCGGTCATCGCCGTGAGCGCCGGGATGCGCGCCGACATCTTGCGCAGCTATCCGTCGCTCGACCCGGCCAAGGTGCCAGTTGTGCACAACGGGATCGACTCGCAGATGTGGCAGCCGATCCACGACGCCGACGTCTGCCGCAAGCACGGCATGGACCCGGACCGGCCCGCGGTGACCTTCGTCGGCCGGATCACCCGGCAGAAGGGCCTGCCCTATCTCATGCGGGCCGCCGCCCGGCTGCCCGAGGACGTCCAGGTCGTCCTGTGCGCGGGCGCCCCCGACACGCCCGAGATCAAGGCCGAGGTCGAGGGTCTGCTGGCCGACCTGCGTGCCCAGCGCGACGGCGTCGTCTGGATCCCCGAGATGCTGCCGCGCAGTGAGGTCATCGCCCTGCTCACGGCGTCGACGGTCTTCGCCTGCCCGTCGGTCTACGAGCCCCTCGGCATCGTCAACCTCGAGGCGATGGCCTGCGAGTTGCCCGTCGTCGCGACCGCAACCGGCGGCATTCCCGAGGTCGTCGTCCCCGGCGAGACCGGCTGGCTCGTGCCGATCGAGCAGGTCCAGGACGGCACCGGGACGCCCGTCGACCCGGAGAAGTTCGTCGGCGATCTCGCCGAGGCTCTCACCAACGCGGTGAGCGACCGCGAGCGGGCTCGGACGATGGGGTTGGCCGGCCGCAAGCGTGCGGTCGAGCAGTTCTCATGGGAGTCGATCGGCGACAAGACGATGGCCGTCTATCAGGACGTCCTCGGTCGCTCGTGATCTCACTCGTGATCTCAAGGGGGCGCCTCGGCCGCTCGTGATGCGCCGCCGAGGCCCCTCGCCGAGGCCCCTCGGCGAGGGCTTAGGCCGGTCGCCAGCCGGCCACGCTCATCGACAGGACGTTCGTCGCTCCCACGAGGGTGGCTTCGGCCTCGGTGAGCAGGCGGCGCAGCACGGCAGTCCGTTCTGCGGAGGTGCTCGCGTCGAGGGCGGCGCCGCTCTCTTCGACGCCGAGCCCGGCGAGGGCCAACGCACGCACGTCGCCGGCGCGATCGAGCAGGTGCAACGGCCGCGGGGCGAGACCGGGCGGCAGGCCAGGGACGCTCGCCCGCGGCGGTGGCGTCGCCTCACCACCGCGCCACGGTATGCCGCCCACCGTCGCCAACCGGGTCGTCGCCTCCAACACCGCTTCGGTGAGTCGTCGGCTGAGGTCTCCCACATCCGGGGCCTCGGCGATGTGGCGGGGGACCGGCTCGGTCTCGTATGCCGCCCACGTCGCCAGCACGCCGGTGTCGCCTTCCGGGCCGAAGCGGGTCAGCGCCGGCACGAGCGCCCCACCGACCGTCGGCGCGTATGCCGCCTGGCCTGCATCCGTCGCCGCCGCGGTCACGGCAAGGGGGGCACGCGGCATACCCGTGAGAAGCCCTGGGCGGGGGAGGGCGAGGAAGACGGCCGTCTCGCCGCGTTCGGCCCAGTCGCGCAGGGTCGCCTTGAAGGGCCCGGCGATGTCGGTCGCGGCGCCTGAGTGAACGTTGCCGACGACATCGTCGATGTCGCCTCGACCGCCCAGCCATCGGGTGCCCCAGAGGGCACACCGGACAACGAGCGGGAGCGCGAGCACCGGCACACCATAACCATCGGCTCGGCCGAACGCCCGCCCCCACCGGCGGGTTTGGACCTGGGGCTGAACCTGAATGGGGGTGCCGACACGCTCCCTTGGCGCGGGGCCGTGAACTCCTCGCGGGCTAGGGTGGGTGACCATGAGTGATGTGCTCGCCTTCGCGGGCGTCAGCGTGGTGCGCGGCCATAACCGCCTCCTCGACGACGTCACCTGGGAGGTCGAGGAAGGCGAACGCTGGGTCATCCTCGGCCCCAACGGGGCCGGCAAGACCACTCTGTTGCAGATCGCCGCCGCGCGCATGCACCCCACCACCGGTGTCGTCGGGATCCTCGGCGAGGTGTTGGGCACCGTTGATGTCTTCGAGTTGCGGCCGCGGGTCGGTCTGGCCAGTGCCTCGATCGCCGAGCGGATCCCCGGCGGTGAGAGCGTCGGCAACGTCGTCGTCACCGCGTCCTACGGGATCATCGGGCGCTGGCGTGAAAGCTATGACCGCCAGGACTACGCGCGAGCGATGGGGCTGCTCGAGGCTCTCGGCGTCGCCCATCTGGCTGATCGGCTGTATGGCACGTTGTCCGAGGGCGAGCGCAAGCGGGTGCAGATCGCCCGGGCGCTGATGACGGACCCTGAGTTGATGCTGCTCGATGAGCCGGCCGCGGGGCTGGATCTTGGCGGGCGTGAGGATTTGGTCGCCCGCCTTGGGGTGTTGGCGGAAGACACCGAGGCCCCGGCCCTCGTTCTCGTCACCCACCACGTCGAGGAGATCCCGCCGGGCTTCACCGATGTGCTCCTGCTGCGCGAGGGGCGGATCGTCGCGGCGGGCCCGTTGCCGCTGGCGCTGACCTCGGCCAACCTGTCGGCGACCTTCGGTCTGCCGTTGGTCGTCGAGCGGCACGGCAAGCGGTGGAGTGCCCGCGCGGCCGACCCGGACTCGACACCTTCAGCAGGCTGACCCACCCCAAGGAACCTCTGTCGTGGGGTAGGCGTCGTAGGGTGAAGGAGTCGGTCGTCTCGGCCGGCTTTGCAGAGAGGTGAAGCGGTGTTTCAGGGGTCTAGTTGGCTCATCTGGGTCGGAGTGGCTTTGGCGCTCGGTGCGATCGAGGCCGCGACCGTCGACTTCATCTTCCTTATGCTGGCCGGCGGTGCCTTGGCTGGAGCAGTCGCCGCCGCCTTCGGAGCGGACTTCCCGGGCCAAGCGATCGTCGCGTCGGTCTCGGCGGTCGCGCTCCTCGTCGGAGTCCGGCCGTGGGTCAAGCGGCGATTCAACGTCAAGACCGAGCGCCCCACGGTGGGCATCGCCGGAAACGTCGGGCGCACGGCAACCGTCCTTGAGACCGTGACTCTTGCGGGTGGCCGGATCAACCTCTCCGGTGAGACCTGGTCGGCCCGCTCCCAGGGCGGGGACGCGATCCTGCCCGGCGACAAGGTCGAGGTCATCGCCATCGACGGGGCGACGGCCGTGGTCGCGCCCGTGACTCTGCCACCCCAGCCCCTGCCCTGATCGGCGGGCTCCCACTCCTGCGCGTTCGACCGTTCGACCGGCGAGTAGCCGCCAAGCCCCATCGGAGGAACCATGCCCAGAATCGAAACAACGATCGTCCTGCTCCTGCTGCTCGTGTTCGCGATCACTGTCGTCGTCCGGACCATTCGGATCGTGCCGCAGCAGACGGCGGTGATCATCGAGCGGCTCGGGTCCTACTCCCGCACCCTCGACGACGGCATGCACGTCCTCGTGCCGTTCATCGACAAGCCCCGAGCGACCATCGACCTACGTGAGCAGGTCGTCACCTTCCCTCCGCAGCCGGTTATCACCAGCGACAACCTCGTCGTGTCCATCGACACGGTCATCTACTACACGGTGACCGACGCCAAGTCGGCGGTCTACGAGATCGCCAACTTCATCCAGGGCATCGAGCAGTTGACCGTCACCACGCTGCGTAACGTCATCGGCTCCCTCGACCTTGAGGAGACCCTCACCTCGCGTGACCAGATCAACGGGCAGTTGCGTGGGGTCCTGGACCAGGAGACTGGCCGCTGGGGCATCCGGGTCAACCGCGTTGAGCTCAAGGCCATCGACCCGCCGCACTCCGTGCAGGACTCGATGGAGAAGCAGATGCGCGCCGAGCGTGACAAGCGTGCAGCGGTCCTCACCGCCGAGGGTGTCAAGCAGTCGGCGATCCTCACCGCTCAGGGTGAGAAGGAAGCCCAGATCCTGCGGGCCGAGGGTTCGGCCCAGGCTCGGGTTCTTGAGGCTCAGGGTCAGGCGCAGGCCATCCAGCAGGTCTTCGATGCGATCCACCGCGGCAAGCCAACCCAGCGGCTGCTGGCTTACCAATACCTGCAGGTGTTGCCGCAGTTGGCCCGCGGCGACGCCAACAAGATGTGGATCATCCCCTCGGAGCTCACCGACGCCCTGCGCGGTGTCTCGTCGGCGCTGGGCGGTAACTCCTCCGGTGCGGCGCTCGAGGAGGAGTGGGTCGAGCCCGCTCCGGCTCCGGCCGCGGCTCCGCCGATCCAGCGCGCCAAGCAGTTCGGTGAGCCGGAGGTCGTCGGGGATGTTCACCCGACCCACCCCGTCACCCAGCCGGTCGCGCCGCCGCCGCCTCCTCCGCGGACTCCGGATTCGGCTCAGTAGGTCGCGCCCCGAGTTGCTTCCTTAGCCAGTCCTGGATGCCCTCGGTGTCGGTGTCGGGGGCGGGTGCGTGGGCTCGCCCCCGCGTTCAAGCCTTTAGTCGGGAGTACACCTAGGCCGCCGGGCCGGCGTCAAACCAGGGGTTTGCTTCTGGGTTGGTGTGCTCCCGGTCCCGGGCAGAGTGATCCGTTGCGGGTCGCTCGTCCGGGTCTCGGGGGTCAGCCCAGAGGTCTCCCCAGGGGTTTGCTTCTGGGTTTGGGTGCTCCCGGTCCCGGGCAGAGTGATCCGTCGCAGGTCGCTCGTCCCGGTCGCGGCGGTCAGCCCAGAGGTCTCCCCAGGGGTTTACTTCGGGGTTGGTGTGCTCCCGGTCCCGGGCAGAGTGATCCGTCGCAGGTCGCTCGTCCCGGTCGCGGGAGTCAGCCCACAGATCTCCCCAGGGATCTGGCCCGGAGGCAGACTGCGTCAACGTGACAGTGTCGGGTGGATCGTCGGGTGGTTGTCCACTCGATGGTGGATCGCCGGGCGGTCGGTCTTCCATCCGTGGGGGTCCGTCGTCGCGTCGGTGGTAGTTGCCCGGGATCAGATTCCAAATGACAGCACCGGTGACAGCCCCAGTGACGGCACCCGCGTGGGTGAGGTGGCCGATGAGTTGGTCTCGGTGGACGACCGAGTGGTGTCGCCCGCACAACAACGCCAGGTTGCTGAGGTCGGATGTCCCGCCGTCGGCCCAGTGGATTAGGTGGTGGGCGTCGCACCAATGCGCCGGAGTCGTGCACCCAGGGAAACTGCACCCCGCATCGCGCAGCCACAACGCCGCCAACTGCCCGGGCGTCGCCAACCGGGTGGATCGGCCTTGGTCCAGGACCTCCCCGCGGCCACCCAACACCGTCGGGATGACCGCGGCGTCGCACGCGAGTCGACGGACCGTCTCCGGTGCGATCAGCGAGCCGCCCTGCGTCGAGCCGACCACGGTCGCGGCGCCGACCCGCGCGGCGAGGTCGTCGTAAGACATCGTCAGCATCAACGTGGTCTTCACCCCCGACGGTGGGCGGTCGCCGGCGCTGGTGGCGCGGCGGCATACCTCGATCAACGCTTGCCCACGACGCAACTGCGGGCTGCGCGGGTCACGTTCCCCGTCCGGTCCGGGGACCGGCGTCGACAAGGGGCCGATGGCTGCTTCCAGCGCCGCCGCCCCGACAGGGTCCAGGATCAGTTGATACGTGAGGGCGCCGAGCTCGTCGGTGGATGGGCGCGACAGGGAGACGAGTCGTTCGGCGGTGTCGGCGTCGGCTTGGAACTCACCATCAGAACCGTGCGCGGCCAGCAGGGCGGGGCGCAAGGCCCGGACCCCTCTCGGCCCGTCCGCGATGCCCATGTCCAACAGACCCTGCAAGACAGTTGGAGCGGCTTCCTCACGCAGGCGCGGCTTCAGGCGGGCGTATTCGCTGACCACCGTCAACGCCACCGGGACACTCACCACCCCAGAAACAGCCGCCGCCCGGACGGACGTCAGGTCCGGGCGCGAGCATTCGCGGACGAGCCGGGCCACCTGCCCAGCGCCACTCCCAGCCGCCAGAGTCGGCGCGTGCTCAGCCACCCACCCAGCCGTTGACCCAGCCTGCGACGCGGAGATCTCACCACGAGACTCAGCCTCACCTACGACCGCCACCCGGGCACCGCACGCGACCGCAGCGAGGGCGTCTAGCTCGCCCAACAAGGTCCCCAACTCGGCTCCCTGGACCTGCCAGAGCGACGCCACCAACTCAGAGACAGTCCTCGTCGCAGCACGAATCTCAGCCCGGCGCGTTGCCGAGTCGCCTGTCGATGCCGTGGTCTCCATGCAAAGGACGCTAACAGCGACCACTGACAGGCCACCCACCCCAAACCGCTGCTTCCACAGGCAAACGCATCACAAAAAGGTAACGATCCCGGCCCTCAAGAGGCTGCTCGTCCAGGACCACCAGCCCACACGCGCTGGCCCTGTGACTCTTCCCAGCCGGGAGCGCCTCTAGGGTGAGCGCGTGTCCCTCCTCGATGCCCTCCTCATCCTGCTGGCCGGCGTCGGAGCGGGGACGATCAACTCGATCGTGGGGTCGGGGACGCTGATCACCTTCCCGACCTTGCTCTTCCTCGGCTACCCGCCCCTCATGGCCAACGTCAGCAACAACATGGGCCTGGTCGCAGGCGGGGCGAGCGCATCGTGGGGCTATCGCACCGAACTCACCGGCCACGGTGGCACCCTGCGCAAACTCGTGCCGTTGTCGCTGCTCGGGGCGGTCGTCGGGGCGACGCTGCTGCTCACCCTCCCCGCGACGGCCTTCAAGACGATCGTTCCGGTCCTCATCGTCCTAGCCCTCGTGCTCGTCATCTTCGGCCCGCGACTGCAGCGGGCGGCGGCGACACGGCATACCGACCAGGCAGCGGGTATGCCGCCCTGGCGCACCCGCGCGCTTGCCGGCGGGGTCTTCGTCGGAGGCGTCTACGGCGGGTATTTCGGTGCAGCGCAAGGGGTTCTGCTCATGGGGCTGTTCTCGGCGCTGGCCAGCGAGCCGATCCAACGGCTGACCGGATTCAAGAACGTGCTCGTGACGATCGTCAACACGGTGGCGGCGATCGCGTTCCTGCTGTTCGCGCGAGAGCACGTGAGTTGGCCTGTGGTGGGTCTCGTGGCCGTGGGCTCGTTCATCGGCGGGCTGCTCGGTGCGGTCATCGGACGGCGGCTGCCGGGGGTCGTCCTGCGGTCGGTCATCGTCGTCGTCGGCGTGCTGGCCATCATCAAGATGGTGTGGTTCGCATGAGTGCCGCGGACCTCCCGGCGGCCGAGGTGCCGACCGACCCCCAACGCGCGGACGGGGTCGAGTGGATCACTGACCCAACTGACCCGCGGCTGGCCGACTACGTGGCGCTCACGGACGTGGCGTTGCGCCGCCGCACCGAGCCTGAACGCGGCCTTTATGTCGCCGAGTCCGAGAAGGTCATCCGCCGGGCCCTCGCGGTCGGCCACCGCCCGCGGTCGTTCCTCATGGCCGAACGCTGGCTCACCGACCTCGCCGACGTGGTCGCGGACGCGCGGGAGGGCGGCATACCGATCTATGTGGGTGAGCACGACGTCATCGAGGCGTTGACGGGTTTTCACCTGCACCGCGGCGCGCTGGCGGCGATGCAGCGCCCCGTTCTCCCCGCGGTGGGCGGCCTGCTCAAGAACGCCCGGCGAGTGCTCGTGCTCGAAGACATCGTCGACCACACCAACGTCGGGGCTTGTTTCCGAAGCGCCGCAGCCCTCGGCGTCGATGCCGTCCTTGTCACCCCGCGCTGCGCGGACCCGCTCTATCGCCGCGCCGTGCGAGTGTCGATGGGCACGGTCTTCCAGGTGCCCTGGACGCGGATCGAGCCGTGGCCGCTCGGCGGTGCGGAACTCTTGCGAGAGAACGGTTTCACCGTCGCCGCCTTCGCGCTCACCGAGACCGCCATGACCCTCGACGAGCTCTCGGCCGACCCGCCGGAGCGGCTCGCGCTGGTTCTGGGGACGGAAGGGGATGGGCTGACACGGCATACCATCGCGGCGGCCGACCTCGCGGTCCGCATCCCGATGGCTGGGGGAGTGGACTCCCTCAACGTCGCGGCGGCCTGCGCGGTGGCGCTCTGGGCGCTGCGCCCGAGCGCGATAGGTGCCAGCGGGGCCGCGACTGTGTGAGGATGCTCGCCGTGAGCACCCCCACGAAGACAGTCGATCTCATCGGAGCCCCTACAGACGTCGGCGCGGCACACCGCGGAGCGTCGATGGGCCCAGAAGCCATGCGCGTCGCCGGAATCCAGCAGACGCTCGCCCAGTTCGGGGTGAGCGTCAACGACCTCGGCAACCTCGCCGGACCGCCCAACCCCTGGCTGCCGCCGGTGGATGGTTACCGGCACTTGACCGAGGTGCAGGCGTGGAACCAGGCGGTCCACGACGCGGTCTACGGGTCGCTGTCCGGCGGGCGGCTGCCGATCCTCCTGGGCGGCGACCACTGCCTGGCGATCGGCTCGATCAGCGCTGTCGCGCGCCACTGCCGCGACCAGGGCCTCACGCTGCGCGTGCTGTGGCTCGACGCGCACGCCGACTTCAACACTATGGGCACCACCCCGACCGGAAACATCCACGGTATGCCGGTCGCGATCCTTCGCGGCATGGGCCCGGTCGAGCTGACCTCCATCGGCGGTCGGACGCCGGCGATCGACGCAGGGACGGTGCGGCAGATCGGGATTCGCAGCGTCGACGTCGACGAGAAGCGGCTCGTGCATGAGGACGGCATGGAGGTCTTCGACATGCGCAACATCGACGAGCACGGGATGCGCAAGGTCATGCGCAAGGCCCTGGAGGGCGTCGATGAGGGCACCCACCTGCACGTGAGCTTCGATGTCGACTTCCTCGACCCGATGATCGCGCCCGGGGTCGGGACGACGGTGCAGGGCGGCCCGACCTATCGGGAGGCCCAGTTGGTCATGGAGATGATCGCGGACAGCGGCCGGCTCGGCTCGCTCGACGTCATGGAGCTCAACCCGGCCAAGGACCACGCCAACCGGACCGCCGAGGTGGCGACAGACCTCATCGACTCGATGTTCGGCAAGAGCACGCTGCTGCGCCTCAAGGGCACACCCGCGGGCTGATCTGGACGTGAACGCGCGGGCCCATCGGGGCCCGCGCGACCGTCGCGTTCAGCGCGGGACGGCGTGTCAGCGCAGGACGGCGAGAGTCTGCCGGGCGATCTCCAACTCCTCGTTGGTGGGGACCACCCACGCAGGCACGGCGCTGTCGTCGCTCGTCACCACGCGTTCCGCCGGCCCGCCGGAGTTCCGGTCCGGATCGACACGGATCCCCAGCATCCCGAGCCGAGCCAACACTTCGGCCCGCAGCCGCGGGGAGTGCTCACCGATGCCAGCCGTGAAGGCGATGCCGTCGAGCCGACCCAGCGCGACGGCATACGAGCCGACGTATTTCGCGATGCGGTAGGTGACGATGTCGAGCGCGAGGGCGGCGTCAGGGTCGCCCGCTTCGATGAGCCGCTCCACCTCGCGGAAGTCGTTGGTGCCGGTGAGGCCGCGCAGCCCGCTGCCCGCGTTGAGCGCCCGGTCGTAGTCCTCGATCGGGACGCCCTCGCGCGCGAGGTGGCTCGGCAGGGCGGGGTCGAGGTCGCCCGGCCGGGTCCCCATGACGAGGCCCTCCAGCGGGCTGAGCCCCATCGACGTGTCGATGCAGGCCCCTCCGGCGACGGCAGCCGCGCTGGCCCCATTGCCCAGGTGCAGGACGACGACGTTGGTCTCGCTCACGTCGCGGCCCAGCAGGGTTGCCAGCCGGCGCGAGACGAAGGCGTGCGACGTGCCGTGGAAGCCGTAGCGACGGACTCGGTGCCGCTCGCGCCATTCGCGGGGCACGGCATACGTAAAGGCGTGCGGCGGCAGGGTCTGGTGGAAGGCGGTGTCGAAGACCGCGACCTGCGGGGTCGTGGGGAAGGCGGCGCGGGCGGCGCGGATCCCCGCGAGGTTGCCGGGGTTGTGCAGCGGCGCGAGGGGCACGAGGTCCTGGATCGCGTCGATGACGGCGTCGTCGACGACCGCGGGGGAGCGGAAGAGGTCGCCGCCGTGGACGACCCGGTGGCCCACGGCATACAGGTCCTGCGGGCGCAGGGGCGGGCCGTCGGTGGCGAAGGCGTCGAGGACGACGCGCATTGCCGCGTGGTGGTCGGGGGCGTCGACATCGCGTGTCGTTGCCTCGCCCGAGACAGTATGCCGTGCAACGGCTTTCGCGTCCGGCTCACCGATGCGTTCGACAACACCGGAGGCGGAGACCGTCCCAGAGTCGGCGTCAAGCAGCTGGTATTTGAGAGAGGACGAGCCAGCGTTGAGGACCAGGACGAGGGCGCTCATCGGCCGACTGCCTGGATCGCCGTGATGGCGACGGTGTTGACGATGTCCTGGACGAGCGCGCCGCGGGAGAGGTCGTTGACCGGCTGGCGTAGGCCCTGGAGGATCGGGCCGATCGCGACCGCGCCGGCGCTGCGCTGGACGGCCTTGTAGGTGTTGTTGCCGGTGTTGAGGTCCGGGAAGATCAACACGGTCGCGCGGCCGGCGACGGGGGAGCCGGTGGCCTTGGTGGCCGCGACGGCCGGGTCGACGGCGGCGTCGTATTGGATCGGCCCGTCGACGGGCAGCTCGGGGGCGCGTTCGCGGACCAGGTCGGTGGCCCGCCGGACCTTTTCGACATCGGCGCCGCTGCCGGACGAGCCAGTGGAATAGCTGAGCATGGCTACTCGAGGCTCGATACCGAACTGCTCGGCGGTCGCGGCAGAGGAGATCGCGATGTCGGCGAGTTGCTCGGCAGTGGGGTCGGGGTTGACGGCGCAGTCGCCGTAGGCGAGGACGCGGTCGGCCAGGCACATGAGGAAGACCGACGACACGACTGAGACGCCGGGGCGGGTCTTGATGAGCTGCAAGGCGGGGCGGATGGTGTGGGCCGTCGTGTTGACCGAGCCCGACACCATGCCGTCGGCGAGGCCGTCGTGGACCATCATCGTGCCGAAGTAGGACACGTCACGGGCGGAGTCCCAGGCCAGGTCGTAAGGGACGCCCTTGGCCTTGCGCAGCTCGACCATCTCGTGGGCGAACCGTTCGCGCAGCGGGTCGGTGGCCGGGTTGAGGATGTCGGCGCCGGCGAGGTCCAACTGCAGGCGCTGCGCCTTGGAGCGGATGAGGTCAGCGTCGCCGAGCAGGGTGAGCCGAGCGACCTTGCGGCGGAGCAGTTGGTCGGCGGCGATGAGGATCCGGTCCTCCTCGCCCTCGGGTAGGACGATGTGCCGGTCGGCTCGCCGGGCCCGATCGATGAGCCGGTGCTCGAACATCACGGGGGTGACGACCTCAGTCGGGGCGATCTGGATCTCCCGCAACAGTTTGGTGCCGTCGATGACCTCGTCGACCAGGGCAATGGCGGTCTGGATCTTGCGCTCGGACGTGCGGGTGATCCGGCCGGTGACGGCGCCGAGGACGCGCGCGGTGTCGGAGGTGCCGAGGCCGACCTCGATGACCGGCAGCGACAGTTTGAGGCCCTCGACGATCGTATGGATCTGCGGGTCGATCGGCAGGCCGCCGTTGAGCACGATGCCGGCCAACGACGGGAAGGTGCGCGAGTGGTGAGCCAGCAGCACCCCGAGGAGCACATCGGAGCGGTCGCCGGGAGTGATGAGGACGGCGCCTTCGGAGAGGCGACCGAGGATGTTGGGCAGGGTCATCGCGCCGATCAACAGGCCGGTGGCCTCGCGGTCGAGCAGTGAGTCCTCGCCATAAAGGAGCCGTCCGCCTGCCGCGGTCATCTGGTCACGGACGCTCGGCGCGGACAGCAGCGGGTGGGCGGGCACGGCATACACCGGGTGGGTGCCGGCCACCCCGGCGAGGGCGGTGCGGGTTGCCTCAAGGTGCTCGGGGGAGACGCGGTTGGCGACGACGCCGAGGACGGTGGCGTGGTTGTCATGGAGGTCGTCGATGGCGAGCTCCACGGCGCCGCGGACTTCGGCGGGGGTGAGGCCGAGCCCGGACGCGACGAGGAGCATGGGGGCGCCGAGGTTGGCGGCGATCCGGGCGTTGACCGAGAACTCCGTGGGCGCGCCGACATCGGTGAAGTCCGAGCCGACGATGAGGACGGCCTGGTGGCCGGCGGCCAACTGGTGGTAGCGCTCGACAATCGTCGCCATCGCGCGGTCGGGGTCGTCGTGCATCTGCTGGTAGGTGACGCCGATGCAATCCTGCCGCGGCGGGGGAGCGGGCAGCCGCGAGAGCAGGAGATCGAGGGTCGTGCCCAGGGAGGAGTCGCCGGAGCGGACGAGCGGCCGGAAGACCGCCACGCTAGGCAGGCGCCGGATGGCCTGGTCGAGCAGTCCAAGGGCGATCGCCGACTTGCCGCTGTCGCGGCCGGTGCCCGCGAGGTAGATGCTGGAGGCCACGGGCACAGGCTAGTGGGATGGGGGTCGAGGGCGCGTGGGTGACCAGGGACGGTGCTCGTTCCGGGCCAGTCCCGGCCTGGCTGAGTCGGGTTCGAGGTATGCCGCCCTCCCGTGCTAACGTTGCCGGTCGCGAGGCACCCCGAGGTTTGGGGCCGCCGAGCACACCTGTCCGGGTGGCGGAATGGCAGACGCGCTAGCTTGAGGTGCTAGTGCCCTTAACGGGCGTGGGGGTTCAAGTCCCCCTCCGGACACAGATGTGATGTCTCAAGACATCGGGGACAGGGCGAACCCTCAGGGTTCGCCCTGATTCGTTGTTTGGGGTTGGTAGCGGTGGGTGGTGTCGAGGGTGAGGTCGCGCAGGACTTCGCCGGTGGTGGCGTCGCTGATGGTGATGTTCAGGCCGTTCACCGGGCGCCTTGAGGGCGCTGAACAGGGCCGGGTCTCCTGGCAGCCTGATCTCCGACAGGATCAAGGTTGAGCCAATACGGAGGAGGACTCGCAGGAGTTGCGGACGCGTTCAATGCAGCTTGTGCGGACGGCCAGGAGCAGGATTCGGGCCTGTCGTTGAGAGCAGCGGTGGTGCGGATCGGCACCCGAGTCGGGCTAAGGCGGACACCGTCGACGAACCCAAGCATGCGACGTAACAAGTACCGCTGCCAAGCCGCCTCGGCTACGTCCCGCCGGTCGAAAATGAGAAGGCGTACTTTGGTCAGATCCCCCTCGGGCCGCAGCCAGCAAACTCTCTGCGCACTCAACCCGGGCCGGCTCAGATCAAACTGCTCGGCCCTTGGCACACGCTCGATGCTGTCGAGCTCGTCACCGCCGAACGGATCGACTGGTTCAACCACATCCGCCCATACGCATACTGCGGCGACATCCACCCGTCGAGCCCGGGGACCACCGCGACGCCCAGGAAGCAGTCCAGCCGCTGGCCGAGTTGTCGCTAGACCAAGTCTCCGCACTTGCCGGGACGAATCGTCGGATGCAAGAGTGCGGCCTTGGCCGATGGGTCAGCGGCTGGCGCTGACTTGGCCTGCTACTCTGCCTGACGTTCTGCCAGCGTGTCAGCAATCCGTGCTGGGACCGGATCGTTGCCGCCAGTGGCGGCTGATCTTGGTTCAGACAGTCGTTCTATAGTCCCTCGCATCGGTTTGCAACGCCGCTGACTCCTTGAAACAAAGCATTGTCCGCACAGCACAGGAGAAGAACGGAAGTCATGCATGCGTATGAAGGACGCAGTCATCGTGACCCTTGTGTTGGGTGGCGAACTTCGCGACACGACGCCAGAAGAGGTGCCGCGGGTGGTCGCTTGCATGCAAGCCATTCGCGGCCACGTGACTAACGCTCATGCGGACATCTTCGGCGCTGCGGTTGAGCGCGCCCGAGGTGGGGTATGTTCAGGCTGATAAGTTCGTTTCCTAACCCGCCCTCACTTGCCAATTGAACAACCCTCTTGGGTGCTGCGGCAAAGAAATATTGCCGGTTGCAATCTGGCCAGAACATCAAGTGCGTCAAGTGCCGATGGAAAGGATTTGAGGTGAGTTACAGTGCCACGCGTTTGACATGCTTCGCGCTTCTCTCTGCTCTTGAAGAGGATCTGCGAGGGGAAATCGAGTCAGTTGCCTCGGCCGCTCAGGTGACAACCTTGCTCGGAGCCGAGCGCGCTTCAAGGGTTCAGGACCGACGAGCGCGGGAACAGGGTGGCAGCTCAACTGACTCGGTTGCGGCACTTTTGCCATACCTAGACTTCGCTGACGCTTTTGAGTTGCTGCAAACATTTGACGCTGAACTTCCGTCCTCTCTTCGCGACGAAATCGCAAGTCTAAAGCCTCGACAGGCGCGCCTCGTGGCAGTCCGGAATCGCGTTGCGCATTCGAGACCAATGGAGATAGACGACCTGCCCAGCCTGCTCGATGCTGCGCAGCCCCTCATCGCGACCCGAAGCGAGCATTGGCTGAGGTTGAAAGAAACCGTGAGCCGGCTCCAAGACGATCCGTCCCACGTTCTGTCACTGAAGGTTGACCTGGTCGCTGACGCGGACGCGGCGCCTCAGAACAATCTACCGGTGCCGGACTTCGATGAGACGGGATTCTTCGGTCGTCGACTCCAAATTGATCGTATCAAGAAGGCCATAAAGGGAGCCTACCCGGTGGTTTCCATTCTTGGTGACGGAGGGATTGGGAAAACTGCTCTCGCGCTCAAGGTAGCCTATGAATTGCTTGACGATCCCAAACAGGCGTTCGATGTCTTTGTTTGGGTGACGGCCAAAGCCACGGTGCTGACCGTGAATGAGATTCGCCGAATCAACGATGCCGTTCAAGACTCGCTCGGCCTGTTTGCTCTGGCCGCAAGGGAACTGGGCGGCGATCCGCAGAGTGACCCAACCGCCGAACTTCTCTCGTACCTAGAGACCTTCAAAGTCCTTTTGATTCTCGACAATATGGAAACTGTGCTCGACCAGAGGCTGCGCGATTTTCTCTTGGAACTGCCTCTGGGAAGCAAGGTCGTCATAACCAGCCGTATTGGTCTAGGGATAGAGAATCCCGTGCAACTCGCTCCCTTAACTCAGGACGAATCGGCCAATTTGCTGAGAGCGGTGGCGCGTATCCGCCAGGTTCCGTCTCTTGTGAGTCTGCCACAAGACCAAGTCGTGAGCTTGGCCGCGGCGATGAATGGACACCCGGCGTACATCAAGTGGTTTGTCTCCGGAGTCCAGTCGGGCCGCAGGCCAGAGGAACTTCTTTCCGACAATACACTGCTCCTCGATTTTTGTATGTCTAACGTGTTTGAGTATCTATCGGAAGAAGCTCGCGCCGTTCTGCGCTCTATGCAAGCTCTCGCGGGCGCAAAGACTCAGGCCGAACTGGCCTTCATTAATGACTGCAGCGCTAAAGCAATTCAGTCCGCCCTGTTAGAGCTCATCACTACGAACTTCGTTCAAATGCAAAGCCTCTCGCCTAGTCAGTTGTTGGAGACCACCTATCAGTTAAGCGATTTCGGAAGGCAATACCTCCAGGCATCGCAGCCAGTGCAAGCTGATGAGCAGACGTGGCTGCTGGACCGGCGACAGACGCTCACGCATCTTGGGGATACTCTACGTGCCGAGAATTCAGCGTCGCCCTACGATCCACACACGATTGATGTCCGCGGCTCGGGGGATTTTCACGTGGCTAGACTCCTGCGGGACGCGGTGAGATCCGCCACGCAGACTCGAGAGACTGACAACGCACTGTTACTATGTCGAGAAGCTCAGGTCCTGTCGCCTACCTATCATGAAGCATGGAGGGTTGAGGCGTTCATACACGACCTGCGGGGTGACTTCGCGGCCGCCCGCGCGGGATACGAGCGCGCGACTGAATTAGCACCGAATTCGCTCCCGCTAAACTACTTCTATGGGACGTTTCTTGTGCATCATGGGTCAAGTCCGGAAGCTGGGCTCCGACGTCTCCAGAGGGCAGTCACTGAAGAAAGCACAGAGATCACCGTTTTGGTCGAGATCGCTCGCACACACCTCAACTTGGGCGACTGGGCCGCTGCGATAGCCACTGCTCGGCACGCTGGTGACGTTGGACGACTCCAGCCGCGCGAAGCTGAGAGGGTCATACGCGCTGGTTTGAGAGCGGCAGTTCTTGGTAGTCGAAACGTTTCGCAAGCCGGCGCTAAGGGCATGGCGCTAGAACTTGTCGAGGATGCCCTGCCACTGTGTGAGGTGGCTACCGCATCGCCATACGCAAGTGACCTGGCCTTTGATCGAGTCCTTCAATTGAGGCAGTTGTGTAGCCAGATCGCCAGTGTGGCCCCAGAGGAGTTCGTAGCGAGGAAAGCAGCGTCATTCGTCACCACTCTTGAAGGCTACCTTGAACGCCAGGACCCATTGCGTGGGGGCAGGCGCCTTGGGGTTGTAAAGAGGTTGATTGATGACAAGTTCTTTGGGTTTATCACCGCAAGCGGGAAAGACTACTTCTTCCACATCCGTGATCTCCCGAAGCAGGACGATTGGTTCGATCTTGTGGAGGGCACGACCGTAGCCTTTCGGCCAATCGAGAACCATACTCGGGGTCCGCGAGCTGGCGAGCCGGCAGCGCTTGACTAGCACTCGCGACCAGGTCGAAGGCCCCCTACCCTCGGCTTGCCAAACTTTCCCGGGGGGCCACCATTCTGGTCACGGCGGGTCGCTTCCCTATGGCTACGCAGCAACCTGCCAACTCGACCGGGTTACCCGACGAAGGCCCGCCGCAGGAAGGTGAGGATGTCCGCGGTGACTTCGTCGCGGTTGGTTTCGTTAAGGAGTTCGTGGCGCGCGTCGGGATAGATCGTCACGGTCACGTCTTGCACACCGGCTTCCCGATAGCGCTGACCCACCAACTCAACTGCAGCACCACCACCGGCCAGCGGGTCAGCACTCCCAGACACCAGCAGGATCGGCAGGTCCGAGCGGATCCCCGCCAACCGCTCCGGGTCGGCCGCAGCCAGCAAAGTCGGGATCCCGCGGAACGGCTCCGACGCGAACCCGCACCCCTCGTCCGCCACATACAAGTCCACCTCAGCAGCGTCCCGGCTCAGCCACTCGAACCCGGTCCGGTGCTCAAAGCCCGCATTGAACGCGCTCAAATCGGCCGGCTCAGGGCTGTCGAGCATCGGCACCAACCCAGACACCTCAGTCGTCCCCGACAGCACCACCGCATCGACGTCACCCGAGTGGTCGACCAAGAACTGCTGGGTCGCGAACGACCCCATCGAGTGCCCAAACAGCACCAGCGGCAGCTCCGAGTGATCGGCCCGGATCCGCGCGTTGAGCCGCGCCACATCGTCGACCCACCCCGGCCACGAGTCCTCGCCCCAATGCCCAAACCGCCCCTGCGCCGTCCGCCCCGACCCACGCCCGTCCGGCGCATAGACGAGATACCCAACTTCGGTCAGCGCCCGCGCAAATCGCTTGTAGCGCAACGCATGCTCACCCAGACCGTGCTGGATCTGCACCACCGCGCGCGGCTCACCATCGGGCGCCCAGCGATAGACCTGCAGCTGTATGCCGTCCCGGCTAGTGACCTCGATCGTCGACTCGTCCATGCCCCCAGAGCCTGTCACGCACCCCTGCACCCGTCCACCGCAAACCCGCCCCACAAACACCCGCCGAATCGACAAGCCCACCCCGCCTGCAGAGCCCTCCCAGGTTAGGTTGGGGCCATGACGACCAGCCAGGCGAACGGCATACGTCCCGAGGACGAGGTGGCCCGGCTGTGTGCCGAGCTCATCCGCATCCCGTCGGTCAACGCCGGTGACAACCAGGGGCCGGGGGAGCGGGCAGCCGCCGAGTGGGTCATGGAGCAACTCCACGAGGTGGGCCTGGAGCCCGCCCTCGTCGAGAGCAGCCCCGGCCGTGCGAGCGTCATGGTCCGCATCGAGGGCGCCGACCCGAGCCTGCCCGGCCTCGTCGTGCACGGTCACACCGATGTCGTCCCCGCCAACGCGGCCGACTGGCAGGTCGATCCGTTCGGCGCCGAGGAGCGCGACGGGTGCATCTGGGGTCGCGGCGCCGTCGACATGAAGGACATGGACGCGATGATTCTCGCGTCGGTCCGCGACCTGGCCCGCACCGGCGCCAAGCCCGCCCGCACGACGACCTTCGTCTTCTTCGCCGACGAGGAGGCCGGCGGCGTCTACGGGAGCCAGTGGGTCGTCGCCAAACACCCCGAGTGGTTCGAGGGGGCCAGCGAGGCGATCAGCGAGGTGGGCGGCTTCAGCGTGACGGTGCCGACGCGGCATACCGGAGCACCCACCCGCGCCTACCTCCTGCAGATGGCCGAGAAGGGCATCGCCTGGCTGCGCCTGCACGCCCACGGCCGCGCCGGCCACGGCTCGGTCCCCAACGACGCCAACGCGGTCGTCCGCCTCGCGCAGGCGCTCGCGCGCATCGACGCGCACGTCTGGCCCCGCGAATACGTCGCCTCCGTGAGCGGCCTCCTCGACGGCCTCTCGGAGATCACCGGCATCCCGTATGCCGCGCACGACCCCTCCGTCTTCCCCACCGACCTGCTCCAAACCCTCGGGGGCGCAGCCGGATTCGTGCTCGGGACGCTGCGCGACACCGCCCAGCCGACGATGCTCTCCAGCGGATACAAGATGAACGTCATCCCGCAGACGGCGACCGCCGCCCTCGACTGCCGGTTTCTGCCTGGGCACGAGGAGTCGCTCATGGCGACGATCCGCGAGCTAGCGGGGGAGCACGTCGAGGTTGAGGTCGTCCACCGCGATCGTGCCCTCGATGCGCCATTCACCGGCTCACTGGTGCAGGCGATGAAGCAGGCCTTGCTGGCCGAGGACCCCGGCGCCCACGTCCTGCCCTACTGCCTCTCCGGCGGCACCGACAACAAGGCGCTGGCCCGGCTCGGGATCACCGGATACGGCTTCGCGCCGCTGCGACTGCCTCCGGACCTCGACTTCGTGTCGATGTTCCACGGCATCGACGAGCGGGTGCCAGTCGACTCCCTGCAGTTCGGCGCGAGGGTGTTGCGGCGGTTCCTCGACCTGGCCTGACAGGCACCGTCCACAGGGCGTTCGCCGGACCGGTGGCCCATTCGTGACGTGGACCCGATACCTTCGTAGCATGACCGCCGACCCGCGTGCCGCACTCGCCCTGCTCGTTTCTGCGCTGGAGCGCCACCTTGAGGTTGCCACGACCCGTCGCGACCCCGACGACCCGGGCGTCATCGCCGCGGCCGAGGCCCTGGCGGAAGCCTTCGACGACTACGACGAGGTGCTATTCGCGGCCACGGAGGTCGCTACGCCGCTGGCGGTTTATGGCGACGAGGACGACTTCGACGACGACGATGACGAGGTGGTCGACCCGCGCGCCGCGGTTGAGGGCAAAGTCACCGTCTATGCCGGCCTCGACGACGAGGAGGTCGACTTCGACGACACCGACGATGAAGACGACGACGACGACGAGGAAGACGACGAGGACGACGACGAAGAGGACGAGCGCGGCTGAGCCGGCTCAGGCCGAAACGTCGTCCAAAGCGTCGCGGACCGGGCCCGGAAGGTCGATCGACTCACTGCCCAGCGCCGTCTGCAACTGAGTCAGCGTCCGAGCACCGACGAGCACGGCGCTCACCCCCGGCGTGTCGCGAGACCAAGCAAGCGCGACCTGCGACGGCGGGACGTCCAACCCGCGCGCGGCCGTGACCACGGCATCGGAGATCGAGACCGCCCGCTCGTCGAGGTAGCGCTCGAGGAACCGAGGGAAGACCCGAGATGCGGCCCGGGACTGCGGCGGTATGCCGCCCCGATACTTCCCGGTCAGAATGCCCCGACCCTGCGGGGCCCACGCCAACACCCCGAAGCCCAACGCTTGCGCAGCCGGCAACACCTCATGCTCTCCGTCGCGGTGCAGCAGCGAATGCTCGATCTCGTTGGCCACCAACGGGATCCGAGCCGACTCCAACAGCGAAAAGGCGCGCGCGGTCTGCCAACCCGAGTAGTTGGAGACCCCGACGTAGCGAGCGCGACCGGACGACACGGCATACTCCAGGGCTCCGAGCGTCTCCTCCAACGGGACGCTGTCGCTCCACGCATGAGCCAGCCACACGTCGACGTGATCGGTGCCCAACCGCGCCAGTGACCCGTCCAACTCTCGCAACAACCCACGTCGGGACACGTCGACGATCCGTCGGTCGCCCTCCTGCCGGATGCCGGCCTTGGTGACCAGGACGAGATCCTCGCGCGCCACGGCGCGGGCTTTGAGCAGCGTGCCGAGCATCGTCTCGGCCGACCCTGCGCCATACCCGTGGGCCGTGTCCACCAGGGTGCCACCGGCCGCGACGAAGGCCGTGAGCTGATCGCGGGCGCCCTCCTCGTCGACCTCGACACCCCACGTGAGGGTGCCCAGGCCCAGGCGCGAGACAGCCAAGCCGCTGCGGCCCAGGTGACGGGAAAGCATGACCCACAACCTATCCGCCCGCGCCGATAGCCTGGTCCGGTGACCCACACGATGCGCCTCGGACTGAACCTCGGCTACTGGGGTGCCGGCAACGACCAATCCAACGTCACGCTGGCCGAGGAAGCGGATCGGCTGGGCTACTCGGTGGCCTGGGTCGCCGAGGCCTACGGCTCGGACTCTCCGACCGTGCTGTCCTGGGTCGGCGCCCGCACCCAGCGCATCCACCTCGGCGCGGCCGTCATGCAGATCCCGGCCCGCACCCCGGCGATGACCGCCATGACCGCGGCCACGCTCGACTCGCTCTCCGGCGGCCGGTTCCGGCTCGGCCTGGGCGTCAGCGGGCCGCAGGTGAGCGAAGGCTGGCACGGTGTGCGCTTCGACGCCCCGCTGGGCCGCACCCGCGAATACGTCGACATCGTGCGGATGGCGCTGCGACGCGACGTCGTTAGCTACGAGGGCCGCCACTTCACCCTGCCGCTGCCGGACGGGCCCGGCAAGGCCCTCAAACTCGGCGTGCGACCGGTGCGCGACGGGCAGATCCCCATCTACCTGGCCGCGGTCGGCCCCAAGAACCTCGAGCTCACCGGCGAGATCGCCGATGGCTGGCTGGCGATCTTCTTCTCGCCGGAGTTCGCGGGCGACCTCGTCGGGTCGCTCGAGACCGGCGCCCGCCGCGCGGGCAAGGGCGCCGACGGGACCGCGCCGCTCGCCGGCTTCGACATCGTGCCCACCGTCCCCGTCGTCGTCACAGACGACCTGGACTATGCGTATGCCGCGGTCGCCGGTTACGCCGCCCTCTACATCGGGGGCATGGGCTCGCGGGAGAAGAACTTCTACAACCAACTCGCCTGCCGGATGGGGTTCGAGAAGGAAGCCAAGCTCATCCAGGACCTCTACCTCGATGGCAAGGCCCGCGATGCCGCCGCGGCGGTCCCCCGGGAGTTCCTCGATGCAACGAGCCTGCTCGGGCCGCGGGAGCGGATCCGGGACCGGTTGGCGGCATACCAGGAGGCCGGGGTGACCACCCTGTCGGTCGCGCCCTACGGGCCGTCGATGGAGCACCGGCGCGCCATAGTCCACACGATGGCCGAGGTGGCGCAGGAGGCCGGGCTAGGCTGATCCCTCGTGTCGGATCTCAGCTACGTCCAGTCGGTCATCCTCGGCATCGTCGAGGGGCTCACCGAGTTCCTGCCCGTGTCCTCGACCGGGCACCTCACGGTGACCGAGAAGCTGCTCGGGCTGGACGTCGCGGACCCGGCGGTCACGGCATACACCGCGATCATCCAGCTCGGCGCGATCGTGGCGACCTTCGTCTACTTCTGGCAGGACATCGTGCGGCTGGCGCGCGCGTGGTTCCGCGGGATCACCCGGCCCGACGAGCGGGCGCTGCCGGACTACGCGCTGGCGTGGGCGGTCATCGTCGGCTCGATCCCTGTGGCGCTCGTGGGCTTCGCCCTGCGCAAGGTGATCGCCGGGCCGCTGCGCAGCCTCTGGGTGGTCGCCGCGGCACTCATCATCTGGAGCGTCGTCATGTGGCTGGCCGAGTCGCGGCACGCCAAGTTGGTGCGCGAGGGCGCCGAGCGTGGCGAGTCGACGGTGACGATGAAGGACGGGCTGATCATTGGGCTCGTGCAGTGCTTCTCGCTCGTCCCCGGCGTCAGCCGCTCCGGCGCGACGATCTCGGCCGGGCTGTTCCGCGGGATCGACCGAGTGACCGCGACCCGGCTGTCCTTCTTCCTCGCCATCCCCGCGCTGACTGCTGCGGGCCTGTTCGAGGCGGCCACCACTGACCTGAAGGGGCTGGGCATCGGGCAGATGGCCGTCGGCGTGGTCGTGGCCTTCGGCGTCGCCTATGCCTCGATCGCCTGGCTGCTCAAGTTCGTCGCCGGGCACAAGTTGACGGCGTTCGTCCTCTACCGCGTCGTGCTCGGCGCGCTCATCGTCGTCGCGCTGGGAGCGGGCTGGCTCACCGCCCAGTGAGGCAAGCCCGTGGGGGTATGCCGCACGCGCGGCATACCTGGTGGTCGGGAGGCGCGTGCGCTCAGAGCCAGCCGTGCCTGCGGAAGAAGGCGAACAGCCCGCCACAGGCGACGGCCATGAGACCCATGATCGCGAAATAGCCCCAGTAGAACTTGGCGTCGCCGATGTAAACGTAGGCCGTCAACTCGGGCATGAACTCGAAGTTCATCCCGTAGATACCGGCGATCATCGTCGGCACGGCAGCCATCGCGACCCAGGCCGAGATCCGGCGCATGTCTTCGTTCTGCTGGACGGTGACCTTGGCCAAGTGGGCGCTGAGGATTTCGGAGAGCAGTCGGTCATAGGACTCGACGTGGTCGTTGGTGCGGGCCAGGTGGTCCTCGACGTCGCGGAAGAACGGCAGGACCTTCTTCTCGCCCTTGCCGACGTAGTTGAGGAAGGGGAACCGCCGCAGCGCCTCCGCCAAGGGGTAGGCCGCCCGCCGGAACTCGAGCACCTCACGCTTGAGCCGATAGATCGCGCTGGAGTCCAGGCTGGTGTGCTCGCCAAAGACCTGATGCTCGATCTCGGTGAGGTCCTCGGCGATATAGCGGTCGATGATCTCGTAGTTGTCCACGACGCTGTCCATCACCGCGTGCAGGACGGCCAGCGGGCCCAGGCGCAGTTGCGCGGGGTCTGACTCGAGCCGCCGACGCACATGGTCAAGGGGGTTGGCCTCGCCGCGTCGCACCGAGACGACGAACCGGTCGCCCACGAAGACCATGACCTCGCCGGTCTCGATGTCGGAGGTGCGTTCGACGTAACGCAGGGTCTTGAGGACCGCGAGCAGGCTGCCTTCGTAGGCGTCGATCTTGGCCCGCTGGTTACCCATGACGGCGTCCTCGACGGCGAGGGGGTGCAACCCCAATTCGGCGTTGACGAGCTCGAACTCCTCGTCAGTGGGGTCCTTCAGACCGATCCACAGGAACCCCGACGCGCTCGCACGCAGGGCGGCCAACTCGTCGCTGAGATCCGCCACCGCAAGGCGGATCCCATCGATGTACATGGCCTGGTCAACAATCACCCGCCCAATCTGCCACAGCACCCCGCAGGCGCACACCGAGACATGCCGATACGGTGACGGCGTGCCCACCGTCCTGCTCGTCCGTCATGGCCGAACGACCGCCAACGCCTCCGGCGTGCTCGCCGGATGGTTGCCCGGCGTGAACCTCGACGAGGTCGGTCGCGAGCAGGCCGATGCTGTCGGTCGGCGGCTGCGGGAGGCCGGGTTGGCCCCCGTCCGGCTCGTGTCTTCGCCGCTGCCCCGGTGTGTGGAGACCGCCGAGCGGATCCTTGCTTTCGGTGAGGCTCAAGCGGACACTGACGCCGAGGCTGGGACGGAAGCGGGCGGCATACCCCTCGACGTGGACGAGCGGCTGGGGGAGTGCCGCTACGGGGCGTGGACGGGGCGGCCGCTGGCTGAGCTCGCCAAGGAACCGCTGTGGCGGGTCGTGCAAGACCACCCGTCGGCCGCCGCCTTCCCGCCGGGCGAGGGGGAGAGCGCCGGTATGCCGGGTGAGTCGATCGCTGCGATGTCGGCTCGCGCGGTGGCCGCGATCCGGGAGATCGACGCCGAGGTGGCGGCCGCCCATGGGCCAGAGGCGATCTGGGTTGCGGTGTCGCACGGTGACGTCATCAAGGCGATCCTCGCCGACGCCGCGGGCAGCCACCTCGATCTCTTCCAACGGATCGTTGTCGACCCGGCATCGGTGTCGGTGGTGCGCTTCACCAGCTCCCGGCCGTTTGTGGTGCGGACGAACGACATCGGGGGGTCACTGGCGGGCCTTGTGCCGCCCCCGGCCGCCGCAGCGTCCGGTGATGCCGCCGTGGGCGGCGGCGCGGGTGCAGACGCAGGGGCGGGTGCAGGCGAGGGCGCGGCTACGGGCTACGGCGCTGTCGACGAGCCGGTGTCTGCGAGCAGTTAGGGTTTTTGTCATGTCGGTCTTCGAGTTCGATCCACCGGAGCGCTTCGTCGCAGGCACGGTCGGCCCGCCCGGGCAGCGGACCTTCTTCCTGCAGGCTCGGGCCGGTCGACGCCTGGTCAGCGTGTCGTGCGAGAAGGAGCAGTTGGGCATCCTCGCCGACCGCCTCCTGGACATCCTCGACGAGCGAGGCGGTGCGGCGGGCGGCGATGCTGCTGCCGCGGCATACAGCGATGACGCGCCCTTGGACACGCCGATCGAGGACGAATTCCGCGTCACCACCTTGTCGCTCGGCTGGGACCCGGACCGAAACGTCGTCCTCATCGAGGCGCTGCGCGACGCCGAACCATCCGCTGACGCCGACCCCGAGGACGAGGACGCGATCGAGTTGCCGCCGCTGGGGGTCGTGCGGGTGACCCTGCCGCCAGCCCAAGCACGAGCGTTCGCGCGTCGGACGCGGGCGTTGATCTCGGCAGGCCGCCCCCCGTGCCCGTTCTGCGGTGGGCCGCTGGACCCGACCGGGCACGTGTGCCCGCGGGCCAACGGTTACCGGCGCTGATCGGCGCGCGAGGGTGCACGGGCCGACCACTGCGGCCGAGCGCGAGGCCGTCGACGAGGCCCTGCGGGTCGGCACGCTGAACGTTGTCGGGCGCATCGTCGAGGCCTCCAACGTCGCCCTGCTCGTGGAGGTGACGTCGCCGGAGGGGAGCGGGCCGGTCCTGCAAGCGATCTACAAGCCGATCCGCGGCGAACGACCACTGTGGGACTTCCCAGAAGGCACCCTCGCCGGTCGCGAGGTCGCCTCCGCGCTGGTCGCCGAGGCCACCGGGTATGCCGTCGTCCCGCCGACCGTGCTGCGCGACGGACCGCTCGGGGCGGGGTCGGTGCAGTTGTGGATTGGAGACCCCTACGCCCCCGAGACCGACGAGGGGCCCGTGCGGATCGTCCCGGTGGGCCAGGTGCCGGACGGGTGGCTGGGGGTGGTCGACGGCGAACTGCCGGACGGAACTGCCGTCACGGTCGTGCACGAGGCCACCGCTGATCTGCGCGATGCCGCCGTGTTGGACGCCATCCTCAACAACTCAGATCGCAAGGGGTCGCATCTGGTCCGCGACGCTCACGCGACCTTGTGGGGTTTCGATCACGGCCTGACCTTTCACGCCGAGCCGAAACTGCGCACCGTCCTGTGGGGTTGGGCCGGAGAACCGTTGCGGGGCAGCGACATCGAGCGCCTCGCGACTTTCGCCGAGCGGCTTGCCGACGACGAAGACGCGCTGACTCAGACGCTGACGGTCCTGCTGCCGCCCGAAGACCTGGCCGCGCTGGGCGTCCGGGTGCGCGCGTTGGCGGTGGGCGGCATACACCCGCGTCCTGGTGGGCGCTGGCCCTCGATCCCGTGGCCTGCGCTCTGAGCGCAGCCGCAGGACAGGTGACCTCGCGGGCGCTCGCAGCGATTAGGCTCATGCGGTGCGCTCCTGGCCCTCACCCTTCATCCCTGACATCCCCGGTCACGGGCCGGCTGTCCGCGTCCACGACACGGCA
>Ga0208938_1000360_pt1 | contig 36651 bp, 31 predicted proteins | sample AD_UKC125_MetaG_FD_184434 | JGI IMG/M metagenome (GOLD analysis project Ga0208938, IMG submission 184434) | Active sludge microbial communities of municipal wastewater-treating anaerobic digesters from USA - AD_UKC125_MetaG (SPAdes) (version 2) | ecosystem: Engineered > Bioreactor > Anaerobic >...
GGGGCGGCGGCTCGGGTAAAATGTGCCATGGCTTCGGATATTCAGGCGGCGCGCCCGCTCTTCGGCTATCGCAAGTTCTGGGCGGCCCGCTTCGGCCCGGCCCCGTTCCTGCCCATGTCGCGCGCCGAGATGGACGCCCTGGGCTGGGATTCGTGTGACGTCATCCTGGTCACCGGCGATGCCTACATCGATCATCCGAGCTTCGGCATGGCGCTGATCGGGCGATTGCTCGAAGCGCAGGGCTTCCGCGTCGGCATCATCTGCCAGCCGGACTGGAATTCGGCGGCCGATTTCAAGCGGCTGGGCAAGCCCAACCTGTTTTTCGGCGTCACCGCCGGCAACATGGATTCGATGATCAACCGCTACACGGCCGACCGCAAGATCCGCTCCGACGACGCCTATACGCCCAACGCCGAGCCCAACAAGCGGCCGGACCGGGCGGTCACCGTCTATGCCCAGCGTTGCCGCGAAGCCTTTCCGGGAACACCGACCGTCGTCGGTTCGATCGAGGCCAGCCTACGCCGCATCGCCCATTACGACTACTGGTCGGACAAGGTGCGCCGTTCCGTGCTGCCCGACTCGAAGGCCGACCTGCTGGTCTTCGGCAATGCCGAGCGGGCGATCGTCGAAGTGGCGCATCGCCTGGCCAAGGGTGAAAAAATTTCGGAAATCCGCGACCTGCGGGGCACCGCCTTCATGGTCCCGCCCGGCTGGCGGCCGTCCGACGACTGGGACGTGATGGACTCGACCGAGGTCGACACACCCGGCCAGCTGGCCAAGCCTGTCGATCCGTATGCGATGGAAAGCGGACCGAATCATGGCCAGAATGCCGCGTCGACCGCAGCACCGCCGCCGGGTGAGCATCCGGTGCGCATCGTTTCGCGCGCCGAGCGCCTGGCCGCCCGCAAGGAACGCCGCGCCCATACGGCCATCCGTTTGCCGTCCTACGAGCAGGTCAAGGACGATCCGGTGCTCTACGCCCATGCCTCGCGCACCCTGCACCTCGAATCCAACCCCGGCAATGCGCGGGCGCTGGTCCAGGCGCACGGCGAGCGCGATGTCTGGCTCAACCCGCCGCCGTTTCCGCTCAGCACCGAGGAAATCGACGGCGTCTACGAATTGCCTTACGCCCGCCGGCCGCATCCGAGCTACGGCGAGGCCAAGATCCCGGCCTGGGAGATGATCCGCTTCTCGGTCAACATCATGCGCGGCTGTTTCGGCGGCTGCACCTTCTGCTCGATCACCGAGCACGAAGGGCGGATCATCCAGAGCCGCTCCGAGGATTCGGTGATCCGCGAAATCGAGGAAATGCGCGACAAGACGCCGGGCTTCACCGGCGTCGTCTCCGATCTCGGCGGGCCGACCGCCAACATGTTCCACCTCAAGTGCAAGGACCAGAAGATCGAGTCGGCCTGCCGCCGGCTGTCCTGCGTCTATCCGGACATCTGCGGGAACATGAACACCGACCACTCGCAGCTGATCTCGCTGTACCGCCGGGCGCGGGCCATCAAGGGCGTCAAGAAGGTGCAGATCGGCTCCGGCCTGCGCTACGACCTCGCCGTCCGCTCGCCGGAGTACATCAAGGAACTGGTCACCCACCACGTCGGCGGCTACCTGAAGATCGCGCCCGAGCACACCGAAGAAGGCACGCTGTCGAAGATGATGAAGCCGGGTATCGGCTCCTACGACCGCTTCAAGCAGCTGTTCGACCGTTTCTCGCGCGAGGCGGGCAAGGAGCAGTACCTGATCCCGTATTTCATCGCCGCCCACCCGGGCAGCACCGACGAGGACATGCTGAACCTGGCGCTGTGGCTGAAGAAGAACAACTTCCGCCTCGACCAGGTGCAGGCTTTCGTGCCGACGCCGATGGCGCTGGCGACGACGATGTACCACACCGAGAAAAACCCGCTGAAAAAGCTGCACCGGCAGGGTGGGGAAATCGTCGGCGCCGTGCGCAGCGGCCGCCAGCGCAAGCTGCACAAGGCCTTCCTGCGCTATCACGACCCGGCCAACTGGCCGCTGCTGCGCGAAGCCCTCAAGGAAATGGGGCGCGCCGACCTGATCGGCAACGGCAAGAAGCAGCTGATCCCGGCCTGGCAGCCGGCCGGCACCGGCCTGCGCGCGTCGACCGCCGTGCCCGTAAAAAATGCCGCCGCACGGCCGTTGACCGCAACCGCCGGCCGCCCGGCGCCACAATCCCGATCCGCTCCCGCCGCCCGCCCGGGCGAACGGGCACGGCCGGCCCCCAGCCGCAAGCGCAACCCCTGAACCCGACCGGACCATGGAACAGACCACCACCTACGAACAGATCGGCGGCGACGCGACCGTCGCCCGCCTGTGCGACCGCTTCTACGCGCTGATGGACAGCGTGCCCCAGTTCGCCGAACTGCGCGCGATGCACCCGGACGACCTGCAAGGCTCGCGCGACAAGCTCTACATGTTCCTCTCCGGCTGGTTCGGCGGACCCGACCTGTTCGTCGAGAAGTTCGGCCACCCGCGCCTGCGTGCCCGCCACATGCCGTTCGCGATCGGCGTCAAGGAACGCGACCAGTGGGTCGCCTGCATGGTCCTCGCGATGGAGGACGTCGGCATCGAGGAACCTGTCCGCGCCAAACTGCTGTTGAACTTCTTCAACACGGCCGATTTCATGCGCAACCGCGAGGGATGACATGTTCAGGAATGGCCATCATGGAATCGGTTGACACCGTCGTTGTCGGCGCCGGCGTCGTCGGGCTGGCGGTGGCGCGGGAGTTGGCGCTGGCGGGGCACGAGGTGCTGATCCTCGAGGCCGAGGCGGCGTTCGGGACGCAGACCTCGGCGCGCAATTCCGAGGTGATCCACGCCGGCATCTACTACCCCGCCGGATCGCTGAAGGGCACGCTGTGCGTGCGCGGCAAGGAGCTGCTCTACCGCTACTGCGCCGAGCGCGGCATCGGCCACCGGCGGATCGGCAAGATCCTGATCGCCAGCGAGGAGGCCGAACTGCCGGCGCTCGCCGGCTATGCCAAGAAGGCGGCGGCGAACGGCGTGCCGCTGGCGCCGCTGACGGCGGCCGACGTTGCCCGCCTGGAGCCGGCGGTGAAGGCGGTTGCCGGGCTGTTTTCGGAATCGACCGGGATCGTCGACAGCCACGGCCTGATGCTGGCGCTGCTCGGCGACGCGACGCAGGCGGGGGCGACGCTGGTCACCCGCACGCCGGTGACCGGCGGCAGTGTCGGCGGCGACAGCATCGTCGTGCGTACCGGCGGCGACGAGCCGCTCACGCTGCGCTGCCGGACGCTGGTGAATTCGGCGGGGCTGCACGCGCAGCGGCTGGCGGCGAGCCTCGACGGCTTCCCGGCCGCGTGCGTGCCGCCGACGGCCTACGCCAAGGGCCATTATTTCACGCTGGCCGGGCGCAGCCCATTCCGCCACCTGGTCTACCCGATGCCGGACCATGCCGGACTCGGCATCCACGTTACGCTCGACCTCGGCGGCCAGTGCAAGTTCGGGCCGGACGTCAGCGGCTGGCCGGCGGCGCCCGATTACGCCTTCGAGGAGGGTCTGGAGGCCAAGTTCTACGGCGCCATCCGCCGTTATTTCCCCGACCTCGCCGACGGCGCGCTGCAGCCGGGGTACACCGGCGTGCGGCCGAAGGTGACCGGCCCCGGCGAGCCGGCCGGCGATTTCATCGTTCAGGGAGCGCGTGCCCACGGCATCGGCGGGCTGGTCAACCTGTTCGGGATCGAGTCGCCGGGGCTGACCTCTTCGCTGGCGATCGCCGAGCGCGTCGCCGCCCAGCTGGACGCCGGCTGAGCGCGGGCGCGGCAGGCGATCCCGACATCCGGGCGATCGCCGTGATGCGGCGCAGCATGGGTGATAGAATTGCGCCTTTGATTTTTCAGGCCTTCCCCATGTCCGATCGTCCGATCCGCAATATCGCCATCATCGCCCACGTCGACCACGGCAAGACCACGCTGGTCGACAAGCTGCTCCGCCAGTCCGGCACCTTTGCCGCCCACCAGCATCTGGACGAGCGCGTCATGGATTCCAACGACCTGGAGAAGGAGCGCGGCATCACCATTCTCGCCAAGAACACCTCGGTCGAGTATCAGGGAATCCACATCAACATCGTCGACACGCCGGGTCACGCCGACTTCGGCGGCGAGGTCGAGCGCGTTCTCGGGATGGTCGATGGCGTGCTGCTGCTGGTCGATGCCGTCGAAGGTCCGATGCCGCAGACGCGCTTCGTGACCAAGAAGGCGCTGGCCCTCGGCCTGCGGCCGATCGTGGTCGTGAACAAGGTCGACCGCGACGGAGCGAATCCCGACAACGCCGTCAACCTGACTTTCGACCTCTTCGACAAGCTGGGCGCCAGCGACGAGCAGCTCGACTTCCCCATCGTCTACGCTTCAGCCCTCAACGGCTGGGCCGCGCTGGAACTCGACGCACCGCGCGAGGACATGAAGCCGCTGTTCGAGACGGTGCTGAGCCACGTGCCGGCGCCGGATACCGATGTCGACGCGCCGCTGCAATTCCAGATCTCGGCTCTCGATTACTCCTCCTACGTCGGTCGCATCGGCATCGGTCGCATCAAGCGCGGCCGGGTCAGGACCGGGCAGCAGGTGCTGGTCATGTTCGGCACTGAGGAGGAGGCCAGCGAGCACGAGCGCACGCCGTTCAAGGCCAAGGTCGGGCAGGTGTTCGGCTTCCGCGGCCTGAACCGGGTCGAGCTCGAAGAGGGGATCGCCGGCGACATCGTCCAGATCACCGGTATCGAGGACCTCGTCCTCGGGTGCACGGTCGCCGACCCGGAGAATCCCGAGCCGTTGCCGCTGCTGAAGATCGACGAACCGACGCTGGAAATGCAGTTCCTGGTCAACACCAGCCCGCTCGCCGGGACCGAGGGCAAGTTCGTGACCAGCCGGCAGATCGGCGACCGGCTGCACAAGGAACTCCTGACCAACATGGCGCTGCGCGTGCATGACACGCCGAACAGCGAGGTCTTCGACGTTGCCGGGCGCGGCGAACTGCACCTGTCGATCCTGCTCGAGAACATGCGCCGCGAGGGTTACGAGCTGGCGGTCGGTCGCCCGCGCGTGGTCAGGAAGGTGATCGACGGCGTCGACTGCGAGCCGTACGAGATGCTGACGGTCGACGTCGAGGAGCAGCACCAGGGCGGGGTCATGGAGTCGCTCGGCACGCGCCGCGGCGAGATGCAGGACATGGTGCCGGACGGCCGCGGCCGCGTGCGCATCGAATATCGCATCCCGGCGCGCGGGCTGATCGGCTTCCAGGGCGAGTTCATGAACCTGACGCGCGGCACCGGCCTGATCAGCCACGTCTTCGACGAGTACGCACCGGTGCGCGAAGGCGAGCTTGCCGAACGGCGCAACGGCGTGCTGGTGTCGCAGGAGAACGGCGACGCCGTCGCCTACGCGCTGTGGAAGCTGCAGGATCGCGGCCGGATGTTCGTCAACCCCGGCGACAAGCTCTACGAAGGGATGATCATCGGCATCCACAGCCGCGAAAACGACCTCGTCGTCAATCCGATCAAGGGCAAGCAGCTCACCAACATCCGCGCCGCCGGCAAGGACGAGGCGGTGACGCTGACGCCGCCGATCCTGCTGACGCTCGAATCGGCGATCGAGTTCATCGCCGACGACGAGCTGGTCGAAATTACGCCGAAGTCGATCCGCCTGCGCAAGCGTCTGCTGACCGAGATCGAGCGCAAGCGCGCCCAGCGCGGGCTCTGAGACCAAGCCTGGAGCGGCACATGCCGGTGCAGCGGCAAGACGAGGCGGCCGGTCGGGCCGCCTTTTTTTGTGGCGTCGGTAACCGGCAGCGCCAGCCATGAGACGCAGTCCGCGCTGGCTTGGCTTGTTTTATGTCGGGCGGGCCGGCCATTCGATGATGTTCTCGGCCTACTCCGGCGTGCTGCCGGCCGTGTCGCTCGCCTGGGGCCTGAGTGCCAGCGAGGCGGGCGCCATCCAGAGCGCCTGGCACCTCGGCTTTCTGGTTTCGCTTTTTGCCGCGGGCATCCTCGCCGACCGCCATGGCGCCCGCCCGACCGTGCTCCGCTCGTCGCAACTGGCAGCAGCGAGTGCGCTGCTCTTCGCAGCGCTGGCCGACGGATTCTGGTCCGCCTTCCTGCTCTATGGACTGGCCGGCTTGTGCACCGGCGGCACCTACACGCCGGCGCTCAAGCTGATTTTCGAGGAGGCCGATCCGGTTCAGCGCGGCCGGGCGATGGGCGGCTACCTGGCCGCGGGGTCGGTCGGCTATTCCCTCGCGCTGGGCAGCATCGCGCTGCTCGTCGCTGCCGGCTGGAGGGCCGGGCTGCTCTGCGCGGCCGGCGGTGCCCTGATCGGGAGCGTATTCGTGCATCGCGCGCTGGCCGGCATGGACGACAGAAAGCCGGTTGGCGCACACCCGTCACCGCTGCGCGGCATGGCCGATCTGCGCCGCAATCCCGCCGCCCTCGGCTGCATCGGCGCCTACACCGCGCATTGCTGGGAACTGCTCGGGATGTGGGCCTGGCTGCCCGCTTTCGTGACCGCTGCCGCTGCGGCGGCCGCTGGCGCCGACCCGATCGTGGCCGGCGCCAGCGGTATTGCCGTGGCCGGGCTGTCGCATCTGGTCAGCGCCGCCGGCAGCGTGGCCGGTGGCAGCCTGTCGGACCGCTACGGGCGGGCGGCGATAATGATGGCGGCGACAGCAGCCAGCCTGGCCTGCTCTCTGGCCTTCGGCTGGCTGTTCGCGGCGCCCCTGTGGTCGATTGCCGCGCTGGCGCTGCTCTACAACCTGGCGGCGATTGCCGATTCCTCGGTCTATTCGACGGCATTGGCCGAGGTCGTGCCGCCGCAGGCGATCGGCGCCGCCTATTCGCTGCGCTCGCTGACCGGGTTCGCCGCCGGGGTACTGGCACCCTGGGTATTCGGTCTCGCACTGGACGCCGGGCGGCGATGGTGGGGCGATTCGGCATCCGCCTGGGCGCTGGCGTGGAGCGTGCTCGCGGCGGGCGGTCTCGTCGGCATGCCGTTGATCGCCATCTACCGCCGACATACCCGGCTGTCGGCGGAATGCGGCGTCCGCGACTGATCGGTCGCGGTCAACCGGAAAAAACGGGCAAATCCGGAGGTCCGGGCGCAGCGGGCGCCAGCTCTCGGCCGTCGTCCTGAAACGCGCGCAGGATCAGGAAATGGCGTTACCGTCGCGCCCGGACAGAAAGGCTTGGGCTTCCTCGCGGCGCTCGAAGATGTGGGGCGCGATGCTGCGCGCCGAGAAGGCCTCGCCCAACTTGGCGCGCATGAATGCGCTGGTGGCGTAGCGTGTGATCTGACTGAAATAGTTGGCCAGAAAGTAGCGGTCCATCTCGGCATAGGTGTCGTACATGTCCTGATTGATCCGGAACCGGTCGTAATTGATGATCACGCCGACCCGCTTGCCGGCAGCCTGGCAGCGCTGTTCGCAAATGTCCCAGATCGCCTTGACATCTTCGGCCACCCGAACATGCATGCCCTCGAAATTGAGGAACAGGATGTTGCGCTCGGGATCGTAGATGACCCGTTCCGGCAGGGACAGGTTGAGCAGTTCAGCCTCCAGTCCCATCGGGTTGGGATTGAAGATGCGAGCATCCATCTCGCAGTAATCGCCGACGATCGGCTGGAAATCCATGTGCGGGAGAATGTCGCGCTCGACGTCGATCCCTGGCGCCACTTCGATCAACGCGAGCCCGCCCCGTGCGCGACGGAACACGCAGCGTTCGGTGACGTAGAAGACCGGCTTGCCGCGGTCGTGGGCGTACTGGCCATTGAACGTGATCTGCTCGACCTGCTTGAGGAATTTTCGCTGCCTGCCCTCCTGGACAATCTGCAGCTTGCCGTCGTTGACGGCGATCTTCAGGCCATTGCCTGTGAAAGTGCCGACGAACACCACCAGACGGGCGTTCTGGCTGATGTTGATGAAGCCGCCAGCCCCGGTCAGGCGGCCACCGAAGCGGCTGACATTGACGTTCCCGGCCGCATCGCATTCGGCCATGCCCAGGCAGGCCATGTCGAGGCCGCCACCGTCGTAGAAATCGAACTGCTGGTTCTCGTCGATCACCGCATCCATATTCACGCCGGTACCGAAGTCGCCGCCCGTCGACGGTATCCCGCCAATCAGGCCGGATTCCACGGTCAGTGTCAGCAGGTGCGAAATGCGCTCTTCCTTGGCGACCGTCGCCACTCCTTCGGGCATGCCGACCCCCAGGTTGATGATGCCGTTGGGCGGCAATTCAAAGGCGGCGCGGCGGGCGATGATCTTGCGCTCGGTCAGCGGAGTCGACACGAGGCTGGCCTGGGGGACGCGGAACTCGCCGGCGTAGGCGGCGTTGTACGGCGTGACCAGAGTCTGCATGTGCTGGTTCGGTTCGGCCACCACCACGCAGTCGACGAGGATTCCCGGAATCTTGACCTGCCTCGGCAGCAATCCGTTGCGCTCGGCGATTCGTTCGACCTGGGCGATGACGATGCCGTTGCTGTTCTTGGCCGCCATCGCCATGGCGAGATTGTTGAGGGTCAGTGCTTCCCGCTCCATCGAGATGTTGCCGAAGGTGTCGGCGGTAGTGCCGCGCACGAAGGCGACGTTGACCGCGCCAACCTTGTAGAACAGCCACTCCTCGCCATCGACTTCGACGACGCTGACGATGTCCTTGGTGGTGGCGGCCGAGATCCGTCCGCCGCCGTAGCGCGGGTCGACGAAGGTATGGAGGCCGACCTTGGAGAACGAACCCGGCTTGCCTGCGGCGAGATCCCGGAACAACTGGCAGATGATGCCCTGGGGCAGGTTGTAGGCCTGGATCTGGTTATCCAGCGCCAGTTGCGCCACCTTCGGCATGCGACCCCAGTGTCCCGCCACCACGCGGCGCAGCAAACCGGCATGGCCAAGGTGGTTGAGCCCCAGGGTCTTGCCGTCGCCCTGGCCGGCGGCGGCGAACAAGGTCAGGTTGGTTGGACCGCCGCTGGCCAGGAAGCGCCGCTCCAGAGCCGATAGCATGGCTTCGGCAAAGCCGGTCTGGACGAACCCGGTGCTGGCCAGGGTATCGCCGTCCCGGATCAGGGCGATTGCTTCGTCCGCAGTGACGATCTTGCTGCGCATGACTGATTCCTCCTTGCGATGCTCCCGAGTCTCGCCAATATCACGATCGATGGCAATACTGTCGTGGTGGCTGCACCTTGAGCCTTGCCGCGCTCAACCCGCCGAATATACCTTGTCTGCGGCCGGCGTCGCCCGGCCCGGGAATGGAGGCACTATCCCGGCGCCTTGCGCCCTGGCGCCTGTCCCGACCCGGCAAGAGCAGTCCCGCCGGTCACTACGAACACGGACTGCAAGACTACGCGAACGGGGCGAGCTGCACATTCGCGGCCATTGCCGTCGCCCCATCGGGACCCTGCGCCTCCAGCGCCAATTGATTTCCCCCGGTGTCCGCCTTTGCGCACATCAGGCGAAATGGCCCAAGGTCGAAAAGGGGAGCGATTCCGCGGAAACTGAACTCTTGTACCCTCCGGTCACAGTGTTGGCGCACCAGTTCCATCATCAGGACCGCGGTCAGCGGTCCGTGCACCACCAGGCCCGGATATCCCTCTTCACCGGTAGCAAAAGGCCGGTCGTAATGAATCCGATGTGCATTGAAGGTCAGTGCCGAGAAGCGGAACAGCAGTCTCGTATCAGGCGTCACGATCCGTGTAATGGCACCGTCCGGGGGCGCTGGCCACTCGCGTACCGGCGGGCGGGGCAGCGGCGATCCAGGCTCGCGGTAGACGATGTCCTGCTCCTCCTCGATGCACAGCCTGTCGTTCTGAAAGAAGCTGCAGAGTAAGGAAACGAAGGCCAGTGCGCCCGAACGTCCGGTCTTGACGCGAATGTCGCGAATCACTGCCTCTCGCCGCGCCGGCTGTCCGATAGATAGCGGATGATGAAAGCGCATGCGCGCTCCGGCAAACATCCTTCTCGGAAAGGGAACAGGGGGCATGAAGCCGCCTCGCTGTGGATGTCCGTCGCCATCGAGCAGCGCCTGCGGGGCGCGGGGCAGAAAATAGAACCAATGCCACAGCGGCGGTAGCGCGCTGCCTCTCGCGAACGGTGTCACGGTGTCGTCAAGCATCGCCGCGGCCGCCAGTGCCGGCGCCAGTGCCATTTCATCGTCGGTGGCTTCGCGGCGGCCAATCCAGCTGGCGTAATCCTGGCTCGCGTCGGTCATGGCATCGTCCTTTCGGGGATTTCGGAAACAGTTCGGAACGCGTTGGCAAGCATACGTCCAAATTCGAACTGCCGCACGGTCGTTGCATAATGCCCGCGCTATCGGGAGACGAAATTCCGGGGGCAACTTCTTTGCAGGGGTCTCCAAAATATTACACAAACGAATTCGCGTTGTCCCTATAATTTCCCCGCTCGTCCGCTGCCGCACTCGAACCGGGAACAGGGTCTCGATCGGTATTCCGGCGATGCTATCGGGAGGTGTAGCCGGATCCCCGGACTGCCTCTCCCTCACGGGCGGACGGAGGTCCTTGAGTCGCGGACGCGATTGGCTTGGTGAGACGGGATTGGTCGAGACGATGGCGGGAATTCTCAAGGGGTTGCGGGTTGTCGAAGGCGCTGCATTTGTCGCTGCGCCGCTGGGCGGAATGACGCTGGCCCAACTCGGCGCCGAAGTCATCCGTTTCGACCCGATCTGTGGTGGTCTCGATTCCCGCCGCTGGCCGCTTACCACGGACGGCAAGAGCAGCTTGTTCTGGGCAGGCATGAACAAGGGCAAGCGTTCCATTGCCGTGGATTTTCGCAAGCCACGTGGTCAGGAGTTGCTGACACAACTGATCTGCGCCCCCGGAGAAAACGCCGGCCTGTTCAGCACCAACTTTCCTGCCAGAGGCTGGCTCGCTTACGAAACCTTGAAGACGCATCGTCAGGACCTGATCATGGTCAATCTGACTGGCCGTCGCGATGGCGGCTCCGAGGTGGACTACACGGTCAATCCACAGGTCGGCCTGCCGTTCATGACCGGTCCGAACCAGTCGTCAGAGGTGGTGAATCACGTCTTCCCGACGTGGGACTTCATCAGCGGGCAGATGATCGCCGTCGGGTTGCTGGCGGCGGAAAGGCATCGCCGACTGACTGGCGAAGGGCAATTGGTCCGCCTGGCGCTGAAGGACGTGGCGCTGGCGATGATCGGCAACTTCGGAATGATCGGCGAGGTGATGATTAACGACGCCGATCGACCGCGCCAGGGCAATTATCTCTACGGCGCCTTTGGCCGCGACTTCGAAACGCTTGACGGCAAGCACCTGATGGTCGTCGGGCTGACCGACATGCAGTGGCAAAGCCTGATCAGGGCGACCGGCCTCGAGAATGCGGTTGCGGCGCTTGCCGCGCGGCTCTCCCTTGATCTTGGCGACGAGGGCAATCGCTTCCGTGCCCGGCAGCAGATTGCCGCGCTGCTGGAACCCTGGTTTCACGCCCGCACGCTCGCCGAAGCAGCAGAAATTCTCAATGCCCACCGCGTCACCTGGGGCCCCTATCGCAGTGTGCGCGAAGCCATTGCCGGCGACCCCGACTGCTCCGTTGCCAATCCGCTATTCACCATGATCCAGCAACCTGGCATCGGCGCTTACCTGGCACCCTCGACGCCGCTCGACTTCAGCTGCACGCCCCGTCTGCAGGCATTCCCGGCGCCAGCCCTGGGCGAACACACCGACCAGATCCTGCTCGACATCCTCGGCTTGAGCGAGGCTGAAGTCGGGCGCCTGCATGACGAAGGCGTCGTCGCCGGGCCCGCCTGACCGCTTCCGGCAAGGTTTGCCGATCCAGCATCATATCCACCCTCCAGGAAGAAAGCCATGAAACTACCCATTAATTTCTACAAACCGCTCGCCATCGGTGCGCCGCAACCGCTGCGCGAACTGCCGGTGCGGCCCGAGCGAATGATCCATTTCTTTCCCCCGCACATCGACAAGATCCGCGCCAAGGCGCCTGAAACCGCCCGGCAATGCGACGTGATGTGCGGCAACCTCGAGGATGCCATCCCGATCGACGCCAAGGATGCGGCCCGGGCCGGCTTCATCGAGTTGCTGGCAAGCCATGACTTCGGTGACACCGCGATGTGGGTGCGCATCAATGCCCTCAACAGTCCCTGGGTACTCGATGACCTCGAGCAGATCATCAGACATGTCGGCAACAAGCTCGACGTCATCATGATTCCCAAGGTGGAGGGGCCGTGGGACATTCATTTCGTCGATCAATACGTTGCGCTGCTCGAGGCGAAGTACGCGGTCCGCAAGCCGATCCTGCTGCATGCCTTGCTCGAGACGGCGCAGGGTGTCACCAACGTCGAAGCCATCTGCGGCGCCAGCCCGCGCATGCATGGCCTGAGCCTTGGCCCGGCCGATCTCGCCGCGTCGCGGGGAATGAAGACGACCCGAGTGGGGGGAGGACATCCAGGCTACGGCGTTCTTGCCGACCCCGAAGCCGGCCACGAGCAGCGCGCCTTCTTTCAACAGGACCTCTGGCACTACACGGTTGCGCGCATGGTCGACGCCGCAGTGGCACACGGCCTGCGCTCCTTCTATGGCCCGTTCGGCGATCTGAAGGACGAAGCGGCCTGCGAGGCGCAGTTCCGCAACGCTTTTCTCATGGGTTGCTCGGGCGCATGGTCGCTGGCGCCGAACCAGATCGCCATCGCCAAGCGCGTCTTCAGCCCGGCCGTCAACGAAGTGCTCTTTGCCAAACGCATCCTGGAAGCGATGCCAGACGGCAGCGGCGTGGCGACCATAGACGGCAAGATGCAGGATGACGCGACATGGAAGCAGGCCAGCGTGATCGTCGATCTGGCACGCCTGGTAGCCAGGCGCGACCCTGAGCTGGCAGCCGCTTACGGACTATAGGGTGGATCGACAGGAGAGGCTCGGATGAGCGAGAAGACCAGGCTGGGGAACTTCTTCGAGGATTTTCGTGTCGGGCAGACGATCGCGCACGCGACGCCGAGAACCGTCACCGCGGGCGATGTCGCGCTGTATACGGCGGTGACGGGCTCGCGCTTCGCCGTGACGTCAGCCGACACCTTCGCGCAGAGCCTGGGCTTCCCGCGGGCGCCCGTTGACGATCTGCTCGCCTTCAACATGATCTTCGGTAAGACGGTTCCCGACATCTCGCTCAATGCGGTAGCCAACCTCGGCTACGCATCCGGCCGCTTCGGCTGTCCGCTCTACCCCGGTGACACGCTGACCGCAGATTCCACGGTGATCGGACTGAAAGAGAATAGCGACGGCAAGACGGGTATCGTCTATGTGCGCTCGCGTGGTGTCAATCAGCACGATCAGGTCGCGCTTGACTACTGCCGCTGGGTCATGGTTCGCAAGCGCGATGTCGCCTCGCCAGCCCCGGAAGCCGTCGTCCCCGATCTTCCGGCTGCGGTCGCGGCCGGTGATCTGATCGTGCCGGACCGGCTTACGACCGCCGAGTACAGCGTGGTTCTGTCGGGCAGTCGCGACCTGTGGGACGACTATCAGGCGGGCGAGCGCATCGATCATGTTGACGGCATGACCATCGAGGAGAGCGAGCACATGATGGTTACCCGCCTATACCAGAACACCGCGCGGGTACACTTTAATGAGCAGGCCGAGAAGGCCGGTCGCTTTGGCCGTCGACTTATCTATGGCGGATACATCATCAGCCTCGCCCGGTCACTGTCGTTCAACGGTCTGGCCAATGCCTTCCGCGTTGCCGCGATCAATGGCGGCCGCCATGTCGCGCCGGCCTTTGCCGGCGATACGGTCTATGCCTGGTCGGAAGTGATGGACAAGCTTGCGCTGCCGGGACGCAACGACCTGGGAGCGCTGCGGTTACGTAGCGTGGCTACCAAGAACCAGCCCTGCGCCGGTTTTCCCTACAAGACCGCCGATGGCCGCTACGACCCGAGCGTGTTGCTCGACTTCGACTATACGGTGCTGATGCCGCGCAGGCAGTAGCAGCGGCGACAGTTGCGGATTGCCCGCCCGGGGCGGAAGCGCGCAAGCGGACTCTCATCGTCGCGGTCGACCGGAAAAAGCGGGCAAATTCCGCGGTCCGGGCGCAGCGGGCGTCAGCCGCCGGTCATCGACATGAAGCGCACGACCTGCGGCGCATCCATCTGCGTCGTGAAGTCGTGGCCGTAGGGCTTGATCCCCATGCTGGCGACGATCGCCTCGCGCAGCGGGGCATCCTCGCCCGGATGGTCGCGCAGGACCGGCAACAGGTGCAGCGCGTCGTTCTGTCCGAGACAGGGATAGAGCTCGCCCTTGGCGGTGATGCGCACGCGGTTGCAGGTATCGCAGAAATTGTGGCTGTGCGGCGAGATGAAGCCGATCCGCGATTCCGATCCGGGTATGCGCCAGTAACGCGCCGGTCCGCCGGAGGATTCGGTCGACGGGCTCAGTTCGAAGCGCCGTGCCAGGTATTCGCGGGTTTCCTCGGACGAAATGTAGGTGCCCTGCCGCCCGTGAATTTCACCGAGCGGCATTTCCTCGATGAATGAAATGTCGAGTTCGTGGCCGAGGGCGAACCGGACAAGGTCGCCGAATTCGTCGTCGTTGATGCCGCGCATCATGACCACGTTCACCTTGATGCGCCGGAATCCGGCGGCCTGCGCCGCCGCGATGCCATTGAGGACCTTGGCGAGGTCGCCGATCCGGGTAATGGCCTTGAAGCGGTCGGCCCTGAGGGTGTCGAGACTGATGTTGAGGCGTCTGACTCCGGCGGCCTTGAGCGCCGGCGCGTAGCGGTCGAGTTGCGAGCCGTTGCTGGTCATGACCAAATTGTCGAGGCCGGGCAGGGCGCCCAGGCGTTCGATCAGCCACATGGCGTCCCTGCGCACCAGCGGCTCGCCGCCGGTAATCCGCAACTTGGTGACGCCGAGGCTGACAAATACCGTAGCGACCCGCAGGCACTCTTCGAGGCTCATCACTTCGTGGCGCGGCAGGAAGGTCATTTCCTCGGCCATGCAGTAGGTGCAGCGGAAATCGCAGCGGTCGGTGATCGACAGGCGGACGTAGGTGATGCGGCGGCCGTACTTGTCGACCAGCGTGCCGGGGGGGTGGGCAGACTTCGCGCCGTCGATCAGCGGGGTGAGACCGCTCAGTCCGTTCGGGGTGGTTTCCGGCCTCAATGTTTCGTTGTGCATGGCTTGCTACGCGCGGTGACCGGCCTCAGAATGAAGGCGGCTGGTGCTTCAGGCCGCCGATTATGGGTATCCCAGTGGTTTCAGACAAGTGGAGACATCAAGAATGCAAAAGTTCATTATGGTTGGCGCGCTGGCCTGCAGCGGAATGCTCGCCGGGTGCCTGGCCGGCATGGCTTCCAGCGGCGCCGAGCGCGCCGAGGCGCGCCTGGCGCCGACTCAGGACAATCGCGTTGTCGGCGTGGTCACGTTTACGCAGACGGGAAGCAAGGTCAGGGTGATTGCCGAGGTGAGCGGGCTGACAGCGGGCGCCCACGGCTTTCATATCCACGACAAGGGCGATTGCAGCGCGCCCGACGGAACCAGCGCCGGCGGTCATTTCAACCCAGGCGCCAAGCCGCACGGCAACCCCGAGCATGCCGAACATCACGCCGGCGACATGCCGCAGCTGATCGCCAATGCCGCAGGCGTTGCCACCTTGACCGCCTATCTTGACGGCGTGAGCCTCGGCGACGGGGACACCGGCATCGTCGGGCGCAGCGTCATCGTCCATGCCGCACCGGATGACTTCAAGACTCAGCCGACCGGCAATTCGGGCGCACGTCAGGCGTGCGGGGTCATCGTCCGGAAATAGGCCGTAATGGCGGGTTGACCGCAGCAGACGGCGTACGGTCGGCCTTGAGTCGGCAAAACGGGGCGGCAGGCCCTTTCAGCTTGGCGGGCGCCGGGCCTGCTGCCAGGCCAGCACCGCCTGCCCGGACAGGGCCAGTATCGCCCGATACTGCTCGGGTGGCAGGCTCTGGCTCAGTGCGGCAAACAACTGCCGTGTCCCTTCTTCCGCCATCCCGCCGACCGGCTTTTCAGCGCCGAGCAGGCGGATCTGGATGCTGGCCAGCGCATCCGCCAGCAGACGCCAGCCGAGCAGCGGCATGCGCCGCGTCAACGCCAGCATCAGGCTGCCCAGTGCGCGCACGATGCGTTGCGCCTCGGCGTTGTCGTCGCAGGCGGACATGGCGTGCCAGAGCGCCAGATGAATGTTGCGGCGCAGTTCGATCTTGAAGTCGGCCGCATCGCTCTCGACGGCGTCGATTTGCGCGAACAGGCGCTGGAAGCGGGCATCTTCGGCGGTATCCATGGCGGTCCGCAGCGAACCGAGCAGCGCGCTCAGGGCCGGGATCGCGGCCAGGTCAAAAGCCTGGCTGTACGCGAGTCCCCACTGGTCGAGCCCGGCGACGAGCAGGACGCGGCGCAGCGTACGCGCAGCGTCGTCGCCGGCAGCGCACCAGTTGTGGCAACGCTGCTCGACCTCGGCCAGCGCCGCGTCACGACCCGGCATGGCGCCATCGACAGTCAGCCGGAAGATGGTGGCGAAAGCATCCTGGGCGACGTGCGCGGCCTGGCGCTGGGCAGCGGCCGGCAGCGTCGCCGCCAGACTGTCGGGAGCTGGGATCATCGTTCGGGGCGCCGGGAGTGGGAAGAAGAGGTGCGCAACGATACCGCTATTCGTCTTCCCTGTGTGGCGCTTCCCGCGCTTCGGGTGGCAGCGGCGCGAAATAGCTGGCGGTGAGGACGAGCAGGGCGACGCCGATCAGCGTCGCCGCCCAGGTCAGCGTCCCGCGGCCGGCAGCGTCGAGCAGCAGCAGCTTGGCGCCGACGACGCCGAGCAGGGTGATGCCGCCGAACCACAAGGCGCGCCGCCGGTGGCGTGAGGCGAAGATCAGGGTGCCGATCGCCGTGACCGTCCACAGCAGCGTGAGCAGCGCCTGAAACAGCGTCGACCGCAGCAGCGGGCCGATCGCGAACGGCACGCCGCCCCAGTGGTGGGCGATGCGCGCCGCCAGCGCCGACAGCCAGACGAAGGCGATGGCGCCGACGATGGCGCGCAGGAGGCGGCCTTCCTCCGCCTTCAGCATCGGCGCCAGCAGCAGGAGCGACCCGGCGGCGGCCAACTGCGTTCCGTCGAAAACGTTGAGCAGCGGCAGGTAGGGCCAGCCGAGGCCGTCGTCGCCGGCAAATGCCGCGTTGCCGAGCGGCAGCAGCAGCACCAGCCCGGCCAGCGCCGGCAGGACACCGAGCGGGAAGTAGCGCGCTTCGGCGACGGCGAACGGCCACAGCCGGTGCCGGCTGCCCCATGCCGGAAGCGCGATGCTCGCCGCGAGCACGGCGACGACCGCGATCCATGCCCAGAAGTGCGGCGGCTGCGCATGCCGCTCGACCTGCCAGGAGACTTCGACGACGAGCGAGCCGACCAGGAGCCACCAGCCGCCGACATGCCTGGTGACCTGGAACGCCGGATCGCCGCGGCGCTCGTCGGCGGCGAGCAGGACGTACTGGAGGGCGAGCGCCAGCGGCAGCGCGAAGGCCATGAACCCGGCGAACGGATGTCCGGTGCGGCCGATGGTGACCAGAGCCGCCAGCACCGCCGCCACCGTCAGCAGCAGGCTCGCCGCCTGCAGTTGTGGCCAGCGCCACCACATGCTGATTCCGTCGACCGCGACCAGCGATGCCGCGACGAAGAGCAGGGCGAACGACGGCTGCAGCGTCCATGGCGCGCAGCGCTCGATTTCGGTGAAACCGGTCACGAACCACCAGAGGGCCGCCCAGGCGATCGGCGCCTCGGCGGGCAGCGGCCCGGGTGCAACGCCGCGCAGCAGGCGGGCCGAGAACAGCGCGGCGGCGACGAGGAGGGCGGCGCCGAGCACGGCGTCGTTGAACACCGGCAGTCCGCGATGCAGCGCCTGCCAGCCGAGGAGCAGGGCGATGCCCGCCGCGAGCTGCATCGACAGCCCGGTTCCCTGTGCCAGCCGGCGCTGGCTGCGCACGCCGTACCAGAGCACGGCGGCGCCCTCGGCGGCCCAGAAGGCCGAGGTCACCTGGGCGTCGAAGGCGAGCGGCACCGCCACCGTGGCGAGGAAGGCGGCGATCGCGACGTGGGCGACGACGATGAACGCCGGCACCGCCGCAGCGCGGCGCACGATCAGCCGCCACAGCAGGAAGTACCAGAGCGCTCCGGCGAGGGCGCTCCAGGCGAGGCCGTAGCGCGTGTCGCCGACCAACTGGGCCTGCAGGAAGCAGCCGACCAGCGGCGTCCCGAAGAGCAGCATGCCGTCCTGCCAGCCGGCGCTGCCGGGCGCGCGGAAGAGGACGGTGGCGACCGGCATCGCCGAATAGGCGATGAGGAAGAGGATGACGAAGGCCTGCGTCACCAGGTAGTGCGGCGAATGGTAATTGCCGATCGCCCAAGCCATGCCGACCGCTAGGGTGAACACGAAGCCGGCGACGTTGAGGACGCGCCAGGCGCGGAACCAGTCGACGCCGAGGATGAAGGCGTTGAGCAGCGTGAAGTAGAGGAACAGCGGCAGCGGCGTCGGCGCGCTGCCGCCGGCGAGCAGCGGCGCGAGGAAGGCGCCGGAAAGACCGAACACGGCGAGCGCCGGGCCATCCTGGCGCGCGGCTAGGGCGACGCAGCTGACGCCGAGCGCGGCGAAGGCGGCGAATGCCGGCCCCTGACCGATCATCGCATAGCGCGAGAGCATGAAGTAGGCAACGAGGTAGAGCAGGGCGAAGCCTCCGCCCTGCAGCGCCAGCCCGAAGACGCGGTGGCGGGCGTCGCGCGCCTTGGCGATGCCGAAGGCGATCAGCGCGAGGCTGGCCACAGCGGTGACGATCAGGCGCACCGGCACCGGCAGCAGGCCGTGGTCGATCGCCAGGCGCAACCCCGAGGCGACGCCGAAGAAGAGGAGGACAATGCCGATCTTGGCCAGCGGGTTGGTTTCCCGGAACCAGCGCAGCCAGCCCGGGATCGCGATGCGGTCGCCGCGGTGGCCGGGTGTCGGCTTGAGGTGGGCGGCCAGCCGATCCGGCAGGGTGTCTCCGGCTTCGGCCGTCGACCGGGCTGCCTCGTGGCCGGGAGCCGGCGGCGGGGGCGGCGCCAGCAGGGCGTCGAGGTCGATCCAGTTACCGCCGCCTGCGGGCACGGCAGCTTGCGCAACGGCCGCGGCAATCTCCGGAGTCGGTGGGGACGAAGGCTCAGCGGCCGGGACGACGTCTGGCATAGCCGGCTGCCCGCCGGGGGCGACCAATTGGCGCAGCGCATCGAGTTCGGCGCGCTGTCCGGCGAGTTTCCTCTCGACCTCGCCCAAGCGACGTTCCAACTCGTGCTGCGTGATCGCGGCGGGCTGCCGCCGCCGGATCAAGTAGCCGCCGACGAGGGCGCCGGCGATGGCCCCGAACAGCGAGAATTCGCCGCCGATGGCGCTGCCCAACAGCAAGCCAACGACAGCGCCGGCGATGATGGTCCACATGACGGCCTCCCCGACCAGTCCGGACGGCACGCCCGGACCGATGATGCCGGCAATTCTAAGTGCGCAAACATGACCTGCGGTTGACATGGCGCAATCCAGCACCCTGGACGTCGCCACAGGGTGCCCTGATTCCCGGCAGGCGAGGCAGGAAAAGGACGGGCGGAGCAAGGTCGCAGCAGCCCTTTCCGGCAATTGCTGCGGCGCAACAAAATTGTTGACACAAAAGCGAAAAAGGCTAAAATAGCCTCATGTTGCAGCGCAGCAATTCAATCCAGAGCAAGCGGGCAATGGGCCATATCAAGCAAGCATCGCCTTCAAGGAGAAACACATCATGAACGTCAAGCCCCAAGACCTCGCCAACGCCGGTATCGGTTCCGTTTCCCTGCTCGCCAATGTCACCTTCGACGGCGTCGAGCGCCTTGCCGCGCTCAATCTGAGCGCCGGCCGTTCCTTCGTCGAAGCCTCCTTCGCCAACTTCAACGCGCTGCTCGGCACGACCGACGTCAAGTCCTTCGTCGACATGCAGCAGAAGCTGGCAGCCCCGGCCATCGAAAAAGGCATGGAATACTCGCGCAACGTGATCGCGATCGCCAGCGAAACCAAGGACAAGATCGCCAAGGAAGTCGAAACCCGCGTTGCGGCCGTCAATGCCAACGTCGCCGATCTCGTCGACCAGGCTCTGGCTGCCGCTCCGGCCGGTTCCGAGGTGGCCGTGGAAGCCGTCAAGTCCGCCATGAAGACCGCCAACGAAGCCTTCGAAGGCCTGAACAAGGCTGCCAGGCAGGCTGCCGACGTCGCCGAAGCGAGCGTCAATGCCGCCACCGAAGCGACACTGCAGGCCGCCAATGCGGTTGCTCCGAAGGCCGTCGCGACCAAGGCTGTCGCCAAGAAGGTCGCCTGATTCACCGCGACCGCGCAACGAAAGGCCGGGGCGTGGCGCCTCGGCCTTTTCTCGTCGACCGGCAGCGGTTGGTCATGACCGCCCGCGAAGCCTGTCGTGTCGAGCACTTGCGGGTGTCGGCCTTTCAGAAGCGTCTGCCGGTCTCCGACGCTGGCGGAGAGATGCTGGCAAAGGACTTCAACCTCTTTGCCGCACGTGACTTCCTGTCGAAGCGCAGCAACGGCTAGCGGACGATGCGATGCAGCGCGAGATCATGGCACTCGGGCAACGCAAGGCCGACTACAGCAGTGGGGAACCGGAACCTTCCCGCGCGAAGTCAACTGCTGATCGAAGATCACGCGCGTGCGGAAGAAGGTGCGCTGCGTAAGATAGTTTGCCAACTGTTCGCCGCTCTTGTCCTTGATCCCCTTTACTTTGCATTGACCTCGTCCATCCCGACGGCGTTCTGCGTGGGCATCAGTTCGCTGAGCTTGACCAGCCCGATGGTGGCCTGTGGGCGGCTGGCGTTGACCTTGGGGAGAAAGCCGAACAGATCATCATTCTTCTTGGCCACTCTGTAGGTGGTTGGGTCCACCGCTTCGTCCGGCGAAGCCGGCAGTCCGCGGCAAGTGTAGATGGCGCCGTCAACTACGCTCCATGTCGAAGAGCGAATCGGCACAATTACCGTCGCGCGGCTTTCACCGGCCGCCCCCTGGCGCCGCGGTTGCCGCGACAGATCTCCAGCCGCTCGCCCCTGAGCCGGCCGGCGACTCCATCGACAACCGGGACGATCTCGCCGAGGGCGGTTTTGCCGGGGTCGGCCCCGATCAGCTTGAGGCCGCGGCCGCGCGGGAGCAGGCGGATCTCGTCGACGGCAAAGACGAGGGCACGGCCGTCCCGGGTCAGGCAGGCGACCTCGCCGCCCGCCGGCGCGGGCATGAAAACCGCCGGCGATTCGCCGTCGCCGAGAGTCAGGAAGGACTTGCCGGCCTTGCCGCGCGACAGGAAGTCCTCGCCGCGGCAGCGGAAGCCGTAGCCGCCGTCGGAGGCGACGAGGTAGATCCGCTCGGAAGACACGACATGTGCCAGTGCCAGCTTGCCGCCGCCGACGAAATCGGCGAGCGAGGTGGCGGGAACGCCATCGCCCTTGCCGCCGGGAATGTCGGACGCCGGGATCGAGTAGGCGCGACCCTTGGTATCGAGCAGGATCAGGTGGTCGACGGTGCGGCACGGCAGGCAGGCGAGCAGGCTGTCGCCGGAGCGGAAGGCGAGTTGCGCAGGATCGATGTTGTGGCCGGTCCGCGAACGCAGCCAGCCGTGCTTCGAAACGATCAGCGTGGTCGGTTCGTCGACGATGGAAACCGTCTTCGCGTCCGCCATCGTGACTTTCTCCGACGCTTCGATCAGCGTCCGCCGGTCATCGCCATATTTCTTGGCGTCGGCCCGGATTTCGCTGGCCACGCAGGCGCGCAGCGCCTCATCCGAACTCAGCAGATGGTTCAGGCCCGTGGCTTCCTCGCGCAGCCTGGCCAGTTCCTCGCCGATCTTGATGCCTTCCAGCCGCGCCAACTGACGCAGGCGGATTTCGAGGATGTCCTCGGCCTGGATCGCCGACAGCTTGAAGTGCGTCATCAGGTCGGCCTTCGGATCGTCCGATTCGCGGATGACCTTGATCACGCGGTCGATGTCGAGCAGGATCGCCTGCCGGCCCTCGAGGATGTGGATGCGCTTCTCGGCGGCGGTCAGGCGGTGGCGCGTGCGGCGCTCGACGGTGGCCAGCCGGAAGCGGCACCACTCGGCGATCATGCTGTGGAGCGAAGCCTGGCGCGGCGCGCCGAAAATGCCGAGGACGGTCAGGTTGATCGCGGCATTGGTTTCGAGGCTGGTGTGGGCGAGCAGCAGGCGCACTAGGTCGTCCTGGCCCTGGCGCGACGAAGCCGGCTCGATGACCAGGCGGATCGCGTGTTCCTTGCCCGATTCGTCGCGCACGCCGCTTTCCGAAATGGCCGAAAGGAAGGCGGCCTTGAGATTCAACTGTTCGGGCGAGAACACCTTCTTGCCGGCCTTTTCCCTGGCCAGCGGATTGGAGCACGCCTCGATTTCCGCCATCACCGTCGCGGTCGAGACGCCCGGCGGCAGTTCGGTGACGACCAGTTTCCACTGGCCGCGGGCCAGATTCTCGATTTTCCAGCGGGCGCGGACGCGCAGACTGCCGCGGCCGCTGCGATAGGTGGCGGCGATCTCCTCGGGCGTCGAAATGATCTGGGCGCCGCCGGGGTAATCGGGGCCGGGAATCAGCGCCAGCAGCTTGTCCTCGCTGAAATTCGGGTTCTTGACGAGGTTGACCGCGGCAGCCGCGATTTCGCGCAGGTTGTGGGCCGGAATCTCGGTCGCCATGCCGACGGCGATGCCCGAAGCACCGTTGAGCAGCGCGAAGGGCAGGCGCGCCGGGAGCAGGGCGGGCTCGTCGTTGGCGCCGTCGTAGTTGGGCTTCCAGTCGACCGTGCCTTCGTCGATCTCGGCGAGCAGCAGTTCGGCAATCGGCGTCAGGCGGGCTTCGGTGTAGCGCATGGCGGCGGCGTTGTCGCCGTCGCGCGAGCCGAAATTGCCCTGGCCATCGACGATCGGGTAGCGCAGGCTCCAGTCCTGGGCCATGCGGACCATGGCGTCGTAGACCGACGAGTCGCCGTGCGGGTGGTACTTGCCGATCACGTCGCCGACGACGCGGGCCGATTTCACATGGCGCGGGCTCTTGTACAGGCCCATCCGGTGCATGGCGTAGAGAATGCGGCGCTGCACCGGCTTCTGGCCATCGGCGGCCGAGGGCAGGGCGCGGCCGGTGACGACGCTCATCGCGTATTCGAGGTAGCGGCGGGCGGCGTAGTCGGCGGGCGACGGGATGTCGCCGGCCGGAGCGCCGGCTGCGGGCGGTAGCGTCGGCGGCAGTTCCGGCGCTGCCGGCTCGGCGGCCTTCGGCCTGGCGCCGCTGTCGAAGAGGTTCAGTTGATCGGTCATGGCGGGAATTCTCGCGGGCAAGGGGCCGGACGGAACCGGCTGAGCACTGAGGGCGCGATCTTACCCCAAGTTCCCGGAACGGTCTGCGCGCCATGGCCCTTGCGGCAGCACCGAACAAAAAGCCGGGCAGAGGTTGCCCTCTGGCCCGGCCTGGCGAGCGGTTGCGGCTTACTTGCCGACCGCGGCCTTGGCTTTGTCGGCAGCCTCCTTGGTGGCATCGGCGGCCTCCTTGGTCGCATCGGCAGCCTTGACCACGATCTCCTTGCCGGCTTCCGTGGTCGCTGCGACCGCCTCTTTGCCGGCCTCCTTGGTTGCCGCGACAGCTTCCTTGCCAGCCTCTTTGGTTGCGTCGGCGGCTGCGCCAACGGCCGCTCCCGCCTTCTTGGCGGCTTCGTCGGCCTTCTGCGCCGCCTCCCTGGCTACCTTGGCAGCGTCGGCTTTGGCGGCCTCGGCCTTCTTGGCGGCATCGTCGCCACAGGCGGAAACGGTCAGGGCAAGAAAGGCGGAAATGACGAGCAGGTGGATTTTCATGATTTTGATCTCCAGTGGGTGTGTGACAGCATTGAACATGACGCCGCAAGAACCGCGGCCACGATTCGTGACCTCAATGACACCGCTTTGCCAATCGTCCTCGCAAGGCGGCGCTATAACAGCACATTCTGTGGCGGGAGTAAACCGGCAGACCGCGCGCCGAATGACGGGCGAACGCATTGACGTCCGCGAAATTCGCCCGCTTTTCGTCGTCGACCGCGGCACAGACGGGTTGTGCGGCCGGATCGGAACGGCGCGGCGTGATTGTCGTCTTTGGGCCTGACAACGCCGCTTCTGCCCGCGGCCACCCCGCCGACCATGGTCACGCTACTCCGGCGCAGCCCCACGGTCGAGCGCCACAGGTCGAGAAGGCGTGCGACATTCGTGGGCCTCGTCGGCGTGGCCGACCGTCATGCCGGGCAGCGTCCGGCCGCGATTACCATTGGCGATGGCCATACCCGTAACCATATCCGTAGCCGCGTGGCGGCGGAGCATAGTAGGGACCGGGACCCCCGTAGTAGGGCGCCGGACGGACAGTCACGATCCCGACGGCAGGCCCGGTGTAGGCCACCTGGGGTGGAATCACCGTGCACGCGGTCAGGGTCGACAGGATGGCGAGTGAAGCGGCGATTTTCAGTAGCCTTGACATGGCATTTCCTTCCCGTTGTTCGTTGACGAGATAACGCAGCCGCCAAGCCGCCTGCCGACTGCGATTCTGTATGGAGATGTTTCCGGATGTAAGCCGGGCGATTCCACCGCGCAAGGCACGTCCAGGCGATTCGGAGTTTAGCCTTGACGGGGCCGGCCGGTTTCCTGCGGCAGCGTGCGGACTGCCGGCCTTCCTTTGTAATTCCCATCCTTCGGTGCTAGAGTCAATCCGGGCCGCAGGGCATGGGGATCGGCCGCAGATGCACCTCCGCTGTTTCATTTCCTCGCCGGGAGACGTTGCCAGGGAAAGAAGCCTGGCGCAGGAGGTGGTCGAGCAAGACGAAGTATCCTCTCCTGTGCGGGCAGGCGACTTGCGAGGCGGTGCGTTGGGATGACCCGACCGCGCCGGCGGCAGCGACTGAACACGCCGGGCGCCGGCAACCCTGACTGGAGACGGTTGAAGTGGTACAGAATGACCTCCCGAGCTTTCAAGCCCTGACCGGCGTCTATGAGCCGTCCGGCATCCAGCAGCTCGCCGACGGTCGCTTCATCGTCGTCGAGGACGAAGAGCAGCATGCGCTTGGCCTGTTGAGCATCGAGGCCGGCCGCGTCAGGTACACGGCACTGAGCGTCCCATTCTGGTCGTGGGGCGACGGGGACTTCTGGAAGCTTGACGACCTCGAAGGCGTCACCGCCGATCGCGCCGGCAACATCTACGCCATCACCTCGCATTCCCGCGACAGTGGCGGCGAGGAGCGGAAATCTCGGGAAAGACTGGTGCGCTTCCGCATCGAAGGCGACAAGGTCGTCGATCCGCGGGTGGTCGGCAGCCTGAAGCGCCATCTGACGGCCGCGCACCCGGTACTGGCCGCTTCTGCGGCGATACGCGAGGTCAAGAGCGCGGGCGGGTTGAACATCGAGGCGCTGGCAATGAGCGCCGACCAGAACCGCCTGCTGATCGGATTTCGCAGTCCGCTCGCCGACGGGCGGGCGATCATCGCCAGCGTCGAGAATCCCGGCGCCATCTTCGACGCTGATGAGCGGCCGCGGATCGGCGCCACCCTGACGACGCTCGATCTGGGCGGCAACGGCATTCGCGGCATGTGCTGGGTGCCGTCGCTTGCCGGCTATCTGGTCGTCGCCGGTCCCGTTGCCCGCGAACAGGTTGAATTCCAGCTCTGGTTCTGGCGCGGGGGCAGCGGGGATCGCCTGCGCCGGGTCAGCGTCGCCGGCCTGTCCGGCTTCGAGCACGCCGAAGGGGTGAGCCCGGCGGTCATCGATGGCCGGCGCTGCATCATCATCGTCAGCGACGACGGCAGCCGGGATGAGGGGCGCTTTGCACGCTACCTGATCCTGCAGCCGGAACAACTGCGGATTGCGGACTGACCGCTGATTCCGCGGCAACTCGGGCTGCCGCGCATTGCAGCGTGCCGATTCGAAGAATGCTGGCGGTCGCTCGCCGCGGATCGGGAAACCGGATCAGGCGGGGACGTCGTCCGGAACGCCTTCGCACCAGGTCAAGGTCGGCAGCAGCACGTACCAGTGCTTGCATGCGAGCCGGCTGGCGAATTCCGGGTGGGGCTGATCGCGGCGGCGCCCGACGATGGCTTCGATCCTGCCCGTCGTCGGCAGGCTGTATTGGCCGGCCAGGCGACCGAGGACGAGGGATTCGCCGGGTACCCGCAGACCCCAGCCGTCGGCGAGCGGAACCAGTTCGAGCGGCTGGCCGATGGCGATGCGGTCGAGCCGGGCATGAATCGGATCGTTCGCCGGTTTGCGCCCGGCTACCGTCGCGTTCTCGTCAAGCCGTAACACTCCAACGCCATGATCCGGCGACATCGTCGATCTCGTCGGCTCCGGCCAACGGCGCCTGGATGATTGGCAGTGCGAGGCCGGGAATGGGCAAGCGATTCATGACGCGGATTCCGGCATTTTTCCCGTCGACCGCAGCCGGGGCCAGACGCTCGGGCCGCAGCCTGCCTTCGCCGGCATCAGTCAGGTCGCTAGCGCAGGCGGCTGTCAGCGTACGCTACGCCATGCCAACCATCAGCCAATGTCATCCGGATGTTCTGGCGGGAACATGCGCCACCCCATTTCCATGCCATGTACGGAGAATATGAGGCGCAAATCGATATCGCACGCTGGAGGTCATCGTTGGTCATCTGCCCAAGCGTGCCTCAGCCTTACGGTCGAGTGGGTCATCGAACATCGGGCAGAACTGATGGAGGACTGGAACCTATGCCAAACGAAACAACCGCCCAAGAAAATTCAGCCGCTGGAGTGATTCCTGCTGCCCCCTGACGAATCCATGGGGTGTCCGTTCTGCCTGATTACAAACTCGCGGTCACCTTTCGTGATGGAAGCGACGGCGTTGTCGACTGCGCCGGCATTCTGAACAGCGTTTCTCCCGGCATTTATGCTCCGCTCGCAATTCCGGAGGTTTTCGCCCAAGTCCGGTCGAACTCGGCGCGCTGACCTGGCCCAACGGTGCGGATCTCGATCCTGGCTGGCTCCATGACGAGTTGTCCCATACAAAAACGTGGTCTGTCCCGAATGGCACTTACTTAAGCTTTTTCGGATGCCCATTTTTTCGGATGCTTGCTTGAGCGATAGAGCGAGGCTGGGTCAGTAATGGGTAGGGATTACGACGTCGCTTGAGGGCACGAGGTTCGACACGGCCAGGGCGATTGCCGACGGTTTGCTGGGCAATGAGGGCGAAGAGTTCGTTACCGGACGCCCCCGCCAGTGCCATGCCGCCGGGGCATTGGCCGTGAGCCATTGCCCGGTATGATTGACCAAGGTGCTGACCATTGACGTCGGCACGCGTTGGCGAGCCCGGCAGTAGGCGCCAGTATGGGTGCTGCAGGGCGTCAGTCCGGCGATCAGGCGCTTGATCGCCCCTTCATTGACGGCGCGTTGGCAGCTTCGATCTGCACTGAGGGCTTGGGCCAAAAACATCGATAGCGTTTCGGTCGGCGGAAACAGTCGCTCTCGGTGCGCCGGCAAGGCCAACTCCACGGCATCGAAAAGTTCCGGCCCGGTCAATAGATTGAAAAACGCGTGGGCATCTACGCTGCCGGCTTTCGCCGAAATCGCGTGACGTTGTCGGCTGGTGGCTTTGTGAGTAGCATCCATTCGGGCTGAGTCCTCGGGTGATGGTCGGGTGTTTGGCGACCCCAACTTATCACCCGTCGATTCAGCCTGCTTTGTCCATTACATCAGCAAGTTGGGGCTTAAGTAGATGCCATTCGGGCAAAACCCCATTCTCTCGAGTCAACGGGAAAATTCGCTCAATTTTCAGAAGTTCTATGACAGGCTGTCTCAAATTCATGGCTTGTTCAGACAATCGTTAGAGCGGCGACCGTGGCCAGTCCGGCAAATACGAAACCGGCCGTCATGCCATGCTTCCAGGCAACCAGCCCCACCGCGAAGGCATATGGAAAGATGCTCCGAATCGGTGTGTTCCCAACCCAGCCGACCGCGACTACCAGCAACAGCACGGCGACCCCGACCAGTAGGTTGCCCCTGATCCAAAGCAGCCGCTGTTCCACGCCTCCGTGTGGCGGTTTCATGGGTGTTCACCCCGTTGTTTCCCGATGTTCTCTGTGATCCACTGATTGAGTTCATCGCGCCGGAATCGCCAGGTGCCGACGAGCTTGAACGTGGGCAATGCGCCTTCTTGGGCAAGCCGGTACAGCGTCCGTTTTGTCACCCGCAAATAGTTGGCGACTTTTTCCAGCGTCAGGATGCACACTCCGGCTTCGATCATGGTCACACCGAAATCAGTACGTCGCCTTGAGACTCGGACAGGACCTGCTTGGTGACGCTTCCGATGAACAGCTCTTCAAGCAGGTTTTCCCCGTGCTTGCCTATGACGATCAAGTCACAATCTTGTTCCTGCTCTTGCTCAACGATGCGCAAGCAAGGATCGCCATGCAGGACTATCAGACTGGAGTTATAGGGGGTTAGCCCTGCTTCGTGGTGCAAGGCATGGAGCTTTTGCGTTGCTTCCTGCTTAGCGATAATCCGATAGTGGTTGATGGTGTCGTCATCTACGCTGGCGTAGCGCAAGTGCCCCTCGAAGGGCACATCGAAGGCGTGTAGCAACACGATGTCAGCCTGGGGCGCGATGCTGCGTGCATGGCGGATGGCTCGCAACGACGAAGGTGAGAAATCAACTGGCACCAGAAGCCGCCGGTAGGATTCGTGGGGCTGCTGCTTCACCACGAGGACAGGGCACGTCGTCGTGCTCAGCACACGCAAGGCCATGGTTCCCAGCGCAAAGTGACGGATGATACTTTCCCCCTTCGCGCCGCAAACCAGCAAGCTCGCCGCCAAACCGTCGACTTTCTTGGCCAATTCGGCGAGCAGGGAGCCGGCGACCACATGGGTGCCAGCCATGACGCCAAAACGTTGATGAAGCGCTGCTGCGAGATCGTGGAGTTTTTGCCGTGCGGTATCCAGCACCCGCTGCTCCATGTCGGTTGACGTTGCCCCCATCAGTTGCCGCAACCGCTCCAGCGGCGCCAAGTTGGCGACGTGCAACAAATCAAGCGTGGCCGCCGTGTCCCTGCCGACCAGGGCTGCACGTTCAACGGCATGGCGAGCCGGAGCCGACAGGTCGGTCGCCGCCAGGATACGATTCAGTTGATTCATGGTGCTCTCCTTGGGATTGACGATGTTGGCCAATTGGACGGTAACGTGAGTGCTGGGTAAAATTTTCAAGTATTTTCGCTGAATCTTCAATTAAACGCCTCCCGGCGCAACAACCAAGACGAGTCCATATCCATGACGAATCGCTCGACCGCAGACCGCCTGGATAACCCACTGCTTGGCGATTGGCATACCTTACCCTTGGCGCGGGTCGAGCAAATGCTGCAAACCGGCACGAGCGGCCTGACAGAAACCGAAGCACGCCTTCGACTGGCCCAATACGGATCGAACCGATTGGCCACGCCAAAGCGGCGCGGGTCGCTGCTGCGCTTCTTGATGCAGTTCCACAACATCCTGCTCTACGTGATGATGGGCGCCGCCGTCATCACCGCCCTGCTCGGGCACTGGATCGACACCGGCGTCCTGATGATGGCGGTGGCGATCAACGCCATCATCGGTTTCATCCAGGAAGGCAAGGCCGAATCGGCCCTCGACGCCATCCGCGCCATGTTGTCGCCACACGCCACGGTGATCCGCGACGGGCAGCGTCGCGAGATCGACGCCGCCGACCTGGTTCCCGGCGACCGCGTGACCCTCGTCTCGGGCGACCGGGTGCCGGCCGACCTGCGTCTGACCGAGGTCCGCGAATTGCGTATCGATGAAGCCGCCCTGACCGGCGAATCGCTGCCGGTTGACAAGAGCGCCGACGCCGTGGCGGCCGACGCCCCGCTCGGCGACCGCTTCGGTATGGCCTGGTCGGGTACCGTGGTGGTTTTCGGGCAGGCCGCCGGGATCGTCGTCGGCACCGGCGCGGCGACCGAACTGGGCAAGATCAACCAGATGCTGTCGGGCATCCGCGGCCTGAGCACGCCGCTGCTGCTCCAGGTGGACTGTTTCGGCCGCGTCCTGGCGTTGGCCATCCTCGGCGTCTCCGCGGCGACCTTCGTGCTCGGTACCGTGTGGCGCGATCACAGCCCGGCGGAAATGTTCATGATGGTCGTCGCCCTGGCTGCCTCGGCCATCCCCGAGGGGCTGCCGGCGATCATGACCGTCACCCTGGCCCTCGGCGTCCAGCGCATGGCCCGGCACAACGCGATCATCCGCCACTTGCCGGCGGTCGAGGCGCTCGGCTCGGTGACGGTGATCTGCTCGGACAAGACCGGTACGCTGACCCGCAACGAAATGACCGTGCAGCGCATCGTGTGCACCGGCCATGTCTTCGACGTCGGCGGCGTCGGCTACGCCCCGCTGGGCGACCTGAGCATCGACGGGCGCATCGTCGACGCCGACCATTACCCGGCGCTCGCCCTGGCGATCCGCGCCTGCGTGCTGTGCAACGATGCCCGCCTGTGCGAAGACGACGGCCTGTGGCGAGTCGAGGGCGACCCGACCGAAGGCGCCCTGCTCGTCCTCGGCGCCAAGACCGGTTTCACCCGGCATCTCGGCGACGAAGCCTGGCCCCGGCTCGACGCCATTCCTTTCGAATCGCAGCATCGCTTCATGGCCACCTATCACCGCGACAGCGACGACGAGCCGTGGATTTTCGTCAAGGGCGCCCCGGAGCGCATCCTCGACATGTGCGGCGGCCAGTTGGGCCACGACGGCATCCGGCCGCTCGACGTCGATTACTGGCGGCGCATGGCCACCGACACTGCCGCCCAGGGCTTGCGCCTGCTCGCCCTGGCCTGCAAGCGGACGGCGCCGCAGGGCGGGCGCCTGAGCTTCGCCGACACCGAGGCGGACCATGTGCTGCTCGCCCTGGTCGGCATCATCGACCCGCCGCGCGAAGAGGCCGTGCGCGCCGTCGGCGAATGCCACCATGCCGGCATCCGGGTCAAGATGATCACCGGCGACCACGTCGAAACGGCGCGCGCCATCGGGGCGCAACTGGCCATCGGCGGCGGCAAGCCGGCGATTACCGGCGCCGAGGTGGCGATGATGGACGATGCCGCCCTGCGCCGCGTGGCGATGGAAGTCGACGTCTTCGCCCGCGCCGCGCCGGAGCACAAGCTGCGATTGGTGCAGGCGCTCCAGGATGACGGCCAGGTGGTGGCGATGACCGGCGACGGGGTCAACGACGCGCCGGCCCTGAAACGCGCCGACGTCGGCGTGGCGATGGGCCTGAAAGGCACCGAGGCGGCCAAGGAAGCCGCCGACATGGTGCTCGCCGACGACAATTTCGCCACCATCGCCCGTGCCGTGCACGAAGGCCGCGCCGTCTACGACAACCTGAAGAAATTCATCCTGTTCATGCTGCCGACCAACGGCGGCGAGGCGCTGGTCGTCATCGCCGCCATCCTGTTCGAACTGGCCCTGCCGCTGACCCCGGCCCAGGTGCTGTGGATCAACATGGCCACCTCCAGCACGCTGGGCCTGGCGCTGGCCTTCGAGCCGGCCGAGCACGGCATCATGAGCCGCGCCCCGAGGCCGCCCGGCCAGGTGCTGCTGTCCGGCTTCTTCGTCTGGCGGGTGCTGATGGTCTCGGTCCTGATGATGACCGGCGCGCTCGGCCTCTTTTTGTGGGAACTGGAGACCGGCACCAGCATCGAAACGGCGCGCACGATGGCGGTCAACGCCGTGGTCGTCGCCGAAATGTTCTACCTGCTCAACAGCCGCTTCATCCTGCAACCGATCGTCAACCGGCACGGCCTGACCGGCAATCGTTACGTCCTGCTCGCCATCGCCGCCTGCCTGCCGCTGCAAATCGCCTACACCCACGCGCCGGCCATGCAGGCCATTTTCGATTCGACCAACCTGACGCCGCTCGAATGGGGCAAGGTGCTGGCGGCCGGCCTGCTGGTGTTCTGCGTCGCCGAGCTGGAAAAACTCGTTGTTCGCCGTACCCGCCTGGCCGCCCGCTGGCGCCTGGCCTGAGCTTGCAAAGCCTTGAAGGAGACGCCCATGACCGCCACCCCCGAACCCGGCGCCACGCCGCATCGCCTGCTGCTGGCCACCGACCTGAGCGCACGCTGCGACCGGGCGCTGGACCGTGCCGCGCAACTGGCCGACGAGTGGCAGGCCGAACTGGTCGCCCTCAACGTGCTCGATCCCGCCGCCTCGCCCGACCAGACGCTGGCCTGGCTCCACGGCGCCAGCGAGGAGCAGCTTCTGCATGTGGCGCGCCGGCAGCTGGCCCGCGACCTCGCGGCGGCGAAGGTATCGGCGACCCTGTGTCTGGCGCGCAGCGAGGATGCCGCGACTGCCATCAGGGAAACCGCCGCCAACACGCAATCCGGCCTCGTGGTCACCGGTGTCTCCTGCAATGAGACCCTGGGACGGATTTTTCTCGGGTCGACTGTCGAGAACCTGGCGCGCTCGCTGTCGCAGCCCTTGCTGGTGGTGCGCAACCGGGCACATGGCCTGTACCGGCGGATACTCGCGGCCACCGATTTTTTCGAGCCTTCACGCCATGCCTTGCTGGTTGCCACCCGTTTCTTTCCCGGCCGCGAACCGATCCTGTATCACGCCCATGCGCTGGCCATGTCGGGGCTGGCCGATGCTTCGCCGCATTTCGGTCTCTGCGTCGGTATCGAAGAAACCGAATGTGCTGCCTTCCTGTCGGCGACTGTTCTTCCAGAGGGCACGAAGGTCCGTCCCGTTGTCGAATGCGGCGCCATCGAAAGCACACTGACCCGCTACGTGCGTGAGCACGACATTGACTTGGTGGTGATGGGCAGCCATGGCAGCGGCGGCCTGATGAGCCTGCTGTTGGGCAGCACGGCCGCCAAATTGTTGGACTGGCTGCCATGCGACACATTGCTGGTACGCGAGCCAACCGCCACGGCGTGACGGCTCGCCGGGTTCAGGCGTGGGTGGCCGCTGTGGCTTGGTCGCTGGCTTGCGGATCAAACCGCTTCAGCACGTGCCCGGTCATGCCCTTGGCAAGTTCTTCCTCGCCGAAGAAGACCGTGCCGATACCTTCCTTGCGCAGCATTGCCGATTCCTCCTCGCTGTGCGTGCGCATGACTATTTCGATGCCTGGATTGAGACTGCGTGCCGTGTTGGCCATCTGGCGCACGTTGAGCGGATCCGGCGTCGCCACCACCAGCATGGCGGCATCGGCGATGTGGGCCTGAATCAGTACCGCCGGGTCGGCGGCATTCCCCGATACGGCCACCATGCCTTTCTTGCGCAGGTCTTCGACCAGTTCTCGGTTCTGTTCGGCTACCACGTAAGGAATGCCCCACGCCTCCAGCGCGCTGGCAATCCGCTTGCCGACCCGGCCGTAGCCTACCAGCACGACTTGCCCTTTCAGGTATTTGTGCTCGGTGCTCATCGGCAGTTCGGCATACGGGTCGGTCCTTTGCTCCAGGCGGCGCGCCAGGTCCGAGCGTTTGATGATCCAGCGCCGTACGGGCTCGATGGCGGCGAACAGTACGGGGTTCAGTGCAATGGAGATCAGCGCGCCGGCCAGCACCAGGCTCATGCCCTCGGCAGGTAGCAGGCCCAGCGCCAGCCCCAGGCCGGCGAGGATGAACGAGAATTCGCCGATCTGCGCCAGGCTCGCCGAGACGGTCAGCGCCGTGTTCAGCGGATAGCGAAATGCCAGCACGATGGCTAGGGCCGCTATGGATTTGCCTAGGATGATGATGGCTACTGTGCCGAGAACGTATATCGGCCGTTCCATCAGGATCGCAGGCTCGAACAGCATGCCCACCGACACGAAGAAAAGCACCGAGAAGGCTTCGCGCAGCGGCAGGGACTCTTCGGCCGCGCGGTGGCTGAATTCCGATTCGCCCATCACCATCCCGGCGAAGAAGGCGCCGAGGGCAAACGAGACGCTGAACAGCTCGGCGGCGCCGTAGGCGATGCCGATGGCTGCCGCCACCACCGACAGCGTGAACAGCTCGCGCGAGCCGGTGCGCGAAATCTGCCACAATAGCCAGGGCAGCAGGCGGCGGCCGGCAACCAGCATGATGGCGATGAAGGCCGCCACCTGAAGCAAGGTTTTTCCTATCGTGATCCATAGGGGTTGAGTGCTCGCTACTTCGGCTACCGATCTGTCCAGAATGCCTGCCAGCGGCGGCAGCAGGACCAGCACCAGAACGGTGGCCAAGTCTTCGACAACCAGCCAGCCGACCGCGATGCGGCCGTTCATGCTTTCGAGCACGCCGCGGGCTTCCAGCGCCTTGAGCAGCACGACGGTGCTGGCACATGACAGCGACAGGCCAAAAATCAGACCGCTGCCCCAATCCCATCCCCACCCCCAGGCCACGGCCATGCCGAGAATGGTCGCCAAGCTCATTTGCACGACGGCGCCGGGCACCGCGATACGTTTGACCGCCAGCAGATCATTGAGCGAGAAATGCAGGCCGACGCCGAACATCAGCAGCATGACGCCGATTTCGGAGAGCTGGGAGGCCAGATGCACATCCGCCACGAATCCCGGCGTGCCCGGCCCGATGATGATGCCGGCCACGAGATAGCCCACCAGGGCCGGCACTTTGATGCGCTCGGCGAGGAAGCCGAGGATGAGCGCGAAGCTAAAACCGGCCGCGAGCGTGGTGATCAAGGATATGTTGTGTTCCATTCAGTAGTCGTTTCAATTTGGATTAAAGCTAAGGCTGAGTATGTGCCGAAGCAGGCACCCATCGGTACACCGTCGGAATGGACACACCGAGATTTTTGGCTACGTCCTTGGGTGGCACACCGCTGGCCAGCAGCTTCTTGGCCGACTCGATCTTGCTGTCGGTCATCTTGGGCTTGCGACCACCCTTACGGCCAAGCTGCTTTGCGACTTCCAGTCCGGCACGGGTGCGCTCGACAATCAGTTCGCGCTCCATTTCGGCCAGGCTCGCCATGACGTGGAAGAAGAACCGACCGGATGGCGTGCCGGTATCTATGGAGTCGGTGAGGCTTCTGAACTGGACACCTTGCTCGTGCAGGTCGCCAACCAGATCAACCAGTTGTTTGACCGACCGGCCCAGCCGGTCCAGCTTCCAGACAACTAGGGTATCGCCCTTACGCAGCATTTCGAGCGTCTTGGCCAAGCCGGGCCGGTCCGCCCGCGTTCCACTCACCTTGTCCTCGAAGACTTTTTTACATCCGGCCTTGATCAAGGCTTCGCGTTGCAGTTCCAGGTTCTGATCCTGCGTCGAGACGCGCACATAGCCAATCAACATGGCTTGTCTCGCGCCCGGTCGATGCGTTTCTGCATCGCCTGCATGACTTCTTCGTGGGTGGACGACTTGACGTTGGAATCGTTAGCCTCCCGCAGGGCTTCCTCGACCTCGCAGGTCATGCGTTCGTAATCCTCCGGCCATAACGACGCTGTAGAAAAAGAGTATTCATTTTGGCATCGTGCCGTGAACGATCTGGAATGGCAAGGCTCAAACCTGAAGTCGAAATCAGGAGAGTTTTATGGCACGCTATAAAGCAATCGACACCAGTCCGAGATTCCTCGTCGTGGATCTGGAGAAGCAACTGCTGCCCGGCAGTTTCGAACACGCGGTCCATCACCTGCTCGATCGCGAATTCGATCTGTCCATTTTCGACAGCCGCTATTGCAACGACCTGAACGGCGCCACGGCCTACGCGCCGGGGATGCTGCTCAAAGTCATCCTCTGCGCCTATGCCCAAGGCGTCGTCAGCAGCCGCGGCATCGAGCGGCCATGCCGCGAACACATCACTTTCATCGCCCTTTCCGGCGATTGCGCCCCGCACTTCACCACGCTGGCTGCCTTCGTCTCCAGCCTCGACGAGGAAGTCGCCAAGCCCTTTGCCCGGGTACTCTACCTCTGCGACCGGCAAGGCCTGATCGGCCGCGAAATGTTCGCCATCGACGGCGTCAAGCTGCCCAGCAATGCTTCCAAAGCCAAGAGCGGCACGCGGGCCGATTTCGCGCACCAGGCCGGCAAACTCGAAGCCGCCGCGAAGAAAATGATGGAACGCCACCGCGAGAACGATCGCTTGCCCGGCGAACCCGACCTGGCCGAGAAAGCCCAGCAACGCAGCGAACGCCTGCAACAGGAAGCCAAGCAACTGCGTGCATGGCTCAAAGCCAACCCGCAGGACAGAAAGGGCAGCCAAGGCACGATCCGCAAAAGCAACCGGACCGATCCCGATAGCGCCAAGATGGCCACCGGCAAAGGCGTCATCCAGGGCTATACCGGCGTGGCGGCGGTGGACGCCAAACGCCAGATCATCATCGAAGCCTAGGCCCATGGCACCGGCTCGGAACAGGAACTGCTGTTGCAAGTCGTCCGCGCCACCCGCCCACATGCCACCCCGGAAACGCTTTATACGGCCGATGCCGGCTACCATGAGGTGCCCCCCGTAATCAGTGCCATCGGCAATTTAGTAGAGTCCGTTTCCGAGAAGGAGAATGGACTTGAAGAAGCGGTTTTCAGAAGAGCAAATCATCGGCTTTTTGCAACAGGCCGAGGCCGGCGTAGCGATCAAGGAACTGTGCCGGCAGCACGGCTTCAGTGACGCCTCGTTCTACAACTGGC
>Ga0208938_1000363_pt1 | contig 36606 bp, 28 predicted proteins | sample AD_UKC125_MetaG_FD_184434 | JGI IMG/M metagenome (GOLD analysis project Ga0208938, IMG submission 184434) | Active sludge microbial communities of municipal wastewater-treating anaerobic digesters from USA - AD_UKC125_MetaG (SPAdes) (version 2) | ecosystem: Engineered > Bioreactor > Anaerobic >...
CCCGGCGATCTGCTCGGACATGCGGGGCAGCAGGCTCTGCAGCGGCGCGAAGAAGGCGACCATGATGCCGAGGTTGGCCAGCGCCAGGCCGGCCATGAACGGGGCGCGCACCCGCACGGTCGGTTCGGCCAGCGCCTGGACTCCTGTGACGGCGGACTCACTCATGCGGGCAAGGATAGTCCTGCCGACCCTGCTGATGCGGGCAGCACAAAGGGCCCGGCCAGATCGACCGGGCCCTTCGCGAAAGAGGAACTAGCGAACGCGCTTGAAGGAGGTGCTGCCGTCGAGCCGGTTCGGGGCGCCAATGCAGATCAGGCGGTACCGGCCCTTCTTCTTGAACTTGATCTTCACCGAGGCCTCAGTAGTCTGCGGGTCGGTGCGGCCCTTCTTGTAGTCCACCCAGTTGCCCGGGCCCTTACGCCGCTGGACGATGAACTTGTAGCCGGTGTCGCGCCGCGGCCGGATCCGGACGTTCAGGGTGTTGCCGTCGACAGCGGCACCACAACGGACGGGCTTGGTGGGCGGGTACTGGGCAGCCTGCGCGGGGACGGCGACGAAGAGCCCGGCCCCCATTGCCGCTGCTGCGGCCACCGAAACGCCTTGACGGATAGAGAACATGAGGGCAACCCCCGAAGCTAGTGAACCTACGTACGCGCCAGACATTAGCAGAGCGCCCACCGCTCAGGTACCCCTTTGTCCGGAACGTCCCGCGGGGGCATAACGTCCGACCCCTGATCGCTGTGTAAGGGTGACACCGAGGAACGGGAGGACACGCGATGGCGGCATCGGAACGGCGCTGGCCGCGGCGGGTCGCCGTGCTCAGCGTCCTGGCGCTGGTGCTGCTGGCCGTCGGCTATTACACCGTCTCCGGGTTCCTCGCCTACCGCGACCTCACCGCGACCCGCACCGCCCTGCTCGCCGCCCGCGACATCGGATCGACAGCCCCCGCCCAGGCCCAGCAATCGCTGCAGGATGCCAGCACCTCAGCCGAGGCCGCCGCCGACCGGCTCGACGGCCCGCTGTGGACCGCGCTGGCCGCGGTCCCACTGATCGGTGACACCCCGGACGCTGCCCGGCAGGTCACCACCGGGCTGAACCAGACGCTGCAGGCGTTGCAACCGCTGGTCGACAGCCTCGACCTACTCTCCCCCACCGCCCTGGTCACCGACGGCCGCATCAACATCGACGCCATCGAACAGGCCGTGCCCGCGGCCCAGCAGGCGCTGCCCGGCCTGGAGACCGCCCAAGCCACCCTCGCCGAGGTGCCCACCGGCGGCATGGTCCTGCCGCAGATCAGCGAGGCGGCCACCGAATTACAGCAGCAGGTCGCCGAACTCCAGGGCACTTTGACGACCGTCGACACCATCGGGCCGATCGCCGCCCCGCTGCTCGGAGCGAATGGGCAGAAGCGGTACTTCGTCGCCCTGCTGAATCCGAACGAGGCCCGGGGCACCGGCGGATTTCTCGGCAACTACGCGGTGCTGACAGCCAACGACGGCGCGATCAGCGTGGGCGGGATCGGCAGCAACACCGACCTGCCGACGCTGGAGTCATTGCCAGCCGACCTCAACAAACAGTTCCGCTACCGCTACCGCGACGATCCCACGCTGATCGGGAACATGAACATCTCGCCGCACTTCCCCGACACCGCCCGGATCTGGCTCGCCGCCTGGGAACAACTGACCGGGGAGACCCTCGACGGCGCGATCGCCATGGACACGGTCACGCTTGGCCGCCTGGTCGCCGCCACCGACATGCCGGTGAACCTGCCCGACGGCGGCACCATGAACGGGTCCGAACTGGCCGACTTCGCCAACATCGGGATCTACGAGAAGTTCCCCGAGGTCGGGGAGGTGCCCGCCCGGAAGGCATACCAGGAGGCGGTCAGCCTATCCGCCTTGCAGACCGTGATCGCGATGCCGCGCCCGCTGGCCATGGGCGAGGCGCTGGGCCAGGGCCTGCAGGACAACCGCATCGTGGTCTGGTCGGCCGATCCCGAGGTCGAGCAGGTGCTCAACGACGCCAGCGTCTCCGGCACGCTGGTCGTCCCCGACGGCCACCACGTGCAGGCGGTCGTGCTCAACACGTCCGGTTCCAAACTCGACGCCTACCTCGACCGCTCGGTGCGTTACCACGTGGGTCGCTGCCCCACGCCCAACGGCCGGGTGGAGTCCAGCGTGACCGTGTCGCTGCGCAGCGATGTCCCGCTCGGGGAGCGCCCGCCCGCCTACATGGTCGGCAGCGCCGAGACCACTCCCACCGGCCCGGTCAACACCGCCATCGTGCAGCTGCACCTGCCCAACGGCGCGCGCGTTCAGAACGCCACGATCAACGGCAAAGCGCCCGGCCTGCTGGAGTTCCGGGAGCAGAACCGCCCCGCCGTGCTGGTCGGTGTGGACCTGCCACCAAGGCAGCGCCAAGAGGTCGTCTTCACGTTCACCGAACCGGCCTCCGACGGCCCGGCCGAGGTCACGGAGCAGCCGCTCTTCCGCGAGCAACAGACCACAATCACCTACGTCGGCTGCTAAGCCACCGGCACGTCCGCGGCCTCGTCGTACGACGCGAGGAACTGCGACTGGTACAGGTCGTAGTAGAAACCGCGCGCGGCCATCAACTCCTCGTGCGACCCCTGCTCGATGATGCTGCCGGCATCCATGACCAGGATCATGTCGGCGTCGCGGATCGTGCTCAGACGGTGCGCGATCACGAACGACGTCCGGCCGTGGCGAAGCAGCGCCATCGCCTGCTGGATCAGCACCTCAGTACGGGTGTCCACCGAGCTCGTCGCCTCGTCCAGGATCAGGATCGGCCGGTCGGCCAGGAACGCCCGCGCGATGGTCAACAGCTGCTTCTCACCGGCCGACAGGTTCGAGGCCTCATCGTCGAGCATCGTGTCGTAGCCATCGGGCATCGTCCGCACAAAATGATCCACCCGCGCGGTCCGCGCGGCATCCATGATCTGCTCCTCGGTCGCCCCTTCGAAGCCATACGCGATGTTGTCCTTGATGGTCCCCGCGAACAGCCACGTGTCCTGCAGCACCATCCCGAAACTGCTGCGCACCTCATCACGCGACATCTCCATCGTGGGCACCCCATCGAGCAGGATCGACCCGGCGTCGACGTCGTAGAACCGCATCAGCAGGTTGACCAGCGTGGTCTTGCCCGCCCCGGTCGGCCCCACGATCGCGACCGCCTCGCCGGGCTGCACGGCCAGATCCAACCCCTCGATGAGCGGCTTGTCCTCGTCGTAGCGGAAACTCACGTTACGGAACTCGACGTGGCCCTGTGGGCGCTGGGCACCATGCCCGGTCGCCTCGACGCTCTGCTCATCGGCGTCCAGCAGCTCGAACACCCGCTCGGCCGAGGCGATGCCGGATTGCAGCAGGTTCGTCACCGATGCCAGCTGCGTGATCGGCATCGTGAACTGCCGGGAGTACTGGATAAAGGCCTGGACGTCACCCAGGCTCATGGTGCCGCTGGCCACCCGGATCCCGCCGATCACCGCGATCGCGACGTAGTTCAGGTTGGCGATGAACATCATGGCGGGCTGGATCATGCCGGAGATGAACTGGGCCCGGAAGCTCGAGGCGTACATCTGCTCGTTGGCCTCGTCGAAGTCCTCGATGGCCTGGCTGCGATGGCCGAACACCTTGACCAGATCATGGCCGGTGAACATCTCCTCGATGTGGCCGTTGACCTTGCCGGTCCACTTCCACTGCCCCACGAACTGCCCCTGCGAGCGTTTCGCGATGAACAGGGTCACCGCAAACGACAGCGGCACGGTCAGCAGCGACACCATCGCCAGCAGCGGGGAGATCCAGAACATCATGCCCAGTACCCCGATCACCGTCATGAGGCTGGTGATCGCCTGGGTCATCGTCTGCTGCATCGTCGTGGAGATGTTGTCGATGTCGTTGGTCACCCGGCTGAGCAGATCGCCGCGCGGGTGGGTGTCGAAATACTTCAGCGGCAGCCGGCCGAGCTTGACATCAACGTCCTCGCGCAGCCGGTACATCGTGCGCTGCGTGACCCCGGCCATCAGGTAGTTCTGCCCCCAGGAGAATACCGAGCTGACGAAGTAGGCAACCACCACCGCCGCGATGATCCGGCCGAGCTGCTCGAAGTCCACGCCGTCGGTCAGGGTCATCGCGGAGAGCATGTCGGCCATCTGGGTCTCGCCCTGCGCACGCAGACCCTCGATGGCCTGCTGCTGCGTCACACCCGGCGGCAGTTGCTTGCCGGCCACCCCGGCGAAGATGACGTTGGTCGCCTGGCCCAGCAGCCACGGGCCGAGCACGGCGAAGAACACGCTGACGATCGCCAGCACGAACACCACCGCGATCACCAGCCGCTCCGGGTGCAGGGTGCCGAGCAGGCGTTTGAACGTGGCCTTGAAGTTGCGGGCCTTCTCCGCCGGCAGGGTCATGCCCAGGCCCCCGGGGCCGCCACCCATCGGGCCACCGGGACGAGGCCCGGGAGCCGGTCGCACCGCGCTCATGAGGCCGCCTCCGCCGCTGTCAACTGCGAGTACACGATCTCCTGGTAGGTCTCACAGGTGTCCAGTAACTGCTCGTGGGTGCCGACGCCCACCACCCGGCCGCCGTCGAGCACCACGATCTGATCAGCGCCACGGATGGTGCTCACCCGCTGCGCCACGATGATCACGGTCGCGTCGTCGGTGCGCCGGGCCAGCGCTGCCCGCAGCCGGGCATCCGTGGCGTAGTCCAGCGCGGAGAACGAGTCGTCGAAGATGTAGATCGGGCAGCCGCGCACCAGCGCCCGGGCGATGCTCAGGCGCTGCCGCTGGCCGCCGCTGACGTTGGTCCCGCCCTGGTCGATGGGCGCCTCGAGCTCCTCGGGCATCTCGCGCACGAAACTCGCCTGTGCCACGTCGAGGGCCTCCCACACCTGCTCATCGCTGGCATCGGGGTTACCGAACCGGACGTTGCTCCCGACCGTCCCACTGAACAGGAACGCCTTCTGCGGCACCAGCCCGAGGTACTCCCACAGCTGCTCCTGGGCGTAGTCGCGCACATCCACCCCGTCCACCAGTACCGACCCGCCGGTCACGTCGTAGAGCCGCGGGATCAGGTTCACCAGGGTGGTCTTGCCGGCGCCGGTCGAGCCGACGATGGCGGTCACCTCCCCCGGGCGCATCGTCAGGTTCACATCGCACAGCACCGGGGCCTCCGCGCCGGGGTAGCGGAACTCGACCTCCCGGAACTCCACGACCCCGCGCCGCTGCGGCAACTGCGCAGGTTCGGCCGGGTCCGCCACCTCGGGCACCGTGTCCAGCACGGCCCCGATCCGCTCGGCCGAGGCCGCCGCCCGCGGCACCATGACCATGATCATGACGGCCATCATCACGCTGAACAGGATCTGCATGATGTAGCTCAGGAAGGCCGTGAGGTCACCGATCTGCATGCTGCCGTCGTCTACGAAGCGGCCACCGAACCAGATGATCGCCACCGAGGACAGGTTGAGGATCAGCATCAGGCTGGGCATCGTCAGCGCGAACAGCCGGGTGACGCGCAGGGCGGTGTCGGTGAGGTCCTCGTTGGCCTCGGCGAAGCGCTGCTCCTCATGGTCGGTACGGACGAAGGCGCGGATCACCCGGATGCCGGTGAGGTTCTCCCGCAGCACGCCATTGATCTTGTCGATCTTGACCTGCATGACGCGAAACAGCGGCACCGCCTTCCACATCAGCAGCCCAACCACCAGCGCCATCACCGGGATCACCACCAGCAGCAATGCTGACAGCTGCACGTCGGTGCGCAGCGCCATGATCACCCCGCCGATGGCCGTCAGGGGCGCGGCGATCATCATGGTCAGGCCCATGAGCACGAGCATCTGCACCTGCTGCACGTCGTTGGTGGTGCGGGTGATCAGCGACGGCGCGCCGAACTCGTTGACCTCACGCAGGCTGAACCGCTCGACGCTGCGGAACAGTTGCCCGCGCACATCCCGGCCGAACGCCATGGCCGTGCGCGCCGCGAAGTAGACCGCGCTCACCGAGATCACAGCCAGCGCCGCCGACAGCCCGAGCATGATCAGTCCGAGCCGCACGATGTAACCGATGTCGCCGGTCACGACCCCGTTGTTGATGATGTCGGCGTTGAGGAACGGCAGGTACAGGTTCGCGATCACCTGCAATGTGGTCAGCACCGCCACGATGATCAAGGCGGAGCGATAGGGCCGCAGGAAGCGGGAGATGAGGGGCACCACCGCTTCAGGGTACGCCTGCGGATATCGGGACGCCGGTGCGCAATGTCGCGATCCCATCCGCCCATTGCGTAACGAATCGTCCGGACCCTAGTTAACCGGCTTTACGATCCGGTAGAGTCGCGCACAGTAGCGAAGGTTGAACACTCAGTAATTGCAATGATCCGGGGGTAGTGGAATGACGAGCGCTCTTCGCGCCTTGAGTCAGGCTGTGGCTGACTTCGCCGTATGGGTCCTCGCTGTTCCGCTCGCGCTCTGGTTGCGCTTCGACTTCTCCGCCCCTGACAGCGGCTGGGGGCAGGCCCTGCTCTGGGGTGCCAGCGCCGGCCTCGCCCACGTCTTCATCGGCTACGCACTGCAGCTCTATCGCGGCCGCTACCGCTTCGGCTCCTTCGACGAGGTGACGGGTGTGGTGAAGGCCGTCGGCGTTGTCACCGTTGCTTGGGAGACTCTCACACTGGTCGCCGCACCGCCGGACCTGCCGCGCACGGTCCCACTGCTTGCCGGCGGGTTGGCTCTGGCCATGCAACTCGCCGGCCGGTTCTCACTGCGGTTCTACCGGGAGCGGCTGCGCACTGACCGGCAGGGTGAGCGGACGCTGGTCTACGGCGCCGGCGACGGCGGCGAGCAGATCGTGCGCGCCATGCTAAGCAACGGCAGCGGATACCACGTGGTCGGGTTCATCGACGACGATCCGCGCAAGCAGCGGCTGCGGATCCACGGGGTCCGGGTGCGCGGCACATTGACCTCCTTCGAGCACCTGGCGGACGTCAATGGCGCCCAAGTCCTCGTCGTGGCCATCGCCACCATCACTGCCAAAGAGCTCCGCAGCCTTGACCAGCGCTGCCGGGCCATCGGCGTGCAGCTGCGCGTCATCCCGAGCCCGGTGGACATCGTGCGCGGGTCGGTGAAGCTCTCTGACGTCTCGGAGGTCACCGAGGAGGATCTGCTCGGGCGCCGCCCGGTCGAGACCGACGAGTCCCAGATCTGCCAGATGTTGCGCGGCAAGCGCGTCCTGATCACCGGCGCCGGTGGCTCGATTGGCTCCGAGCTGGCCCGCCAGGTCCTGAGCTACGAGCCGGCGTTCCTCGGGCTGCTCGACCGCGACGAGTCGGCACTACACGCCCTGCATTTGACAATGTTCGGGCGGGCGATGCTCGATACCGACGACCTGATCCTGGCCGACATCCGCGACGCCGCCCGCATGCGTGAGGTCATGCAGGATGTCAAACCCGATGTGGTTTTTCACGCCGCCGCGCTCAAGCACTTGCCCATGCTGGAGGCCGCGCCCGCCGAGGCCTTCAAGACCAATGTGCTCGGCACCCGCAACGTCCTGCAGGCCGCATACGACGCCAGCGTGCCGATCTTCGTGAACATCTCCACGGACAAGGCCGCCGATCCGGTCAGCGTCCTGGGCCACTCCAAGCGAACCACCGAGCGGCTGACCGCGGGTATCGAGCCGCCGGCAGCGGGGCGTTACCTTTCCGTGCGATTCGGCAATGTGCTCGGCTCCCGTGGCTCGGTGTTGACCGCTTTCCGTGCCCAGATCGCCGAGGGCGGCCCCGTGACCGTGACCGATCCTGAGGTCACCCGCTACTTCATGACCGTGCGCGAGGCGGTGCACCTGGTCCTGCAGGCCGCCACGCTTGGCCGTGACTCCGAGACCCTCATCCTCGACATGGGCGAACCCGTGCGCATCGCCGACGTCGCCCAGCACATGATCGACAAGTCGGGCAAAGAGATCGACATTGTCTACACGGGCTTACGCGACGGCGAGAAGATGCACGAGGTGCTTTCCAGCGAGGCCGAGTTCGGCGAACGCCCCCTGCACCCGCTCATAACACACGTCGAGGTCCCGGCCCTACCGGTCGTGGCATTGGACGAGGGGTGGGGGGACTCCGCCATCGACTCGCGGATCCGCATGCAGGAGTTCGCTCTGCACGGAGAGATCTTGGATGAGGTGGATGTCCACTCGGGCGTGTAGCCGACGTTGTACATTGGCCGGAATGACCGGCGAGGGGGCCTTGTGACACTGCAGGACTATGCGACGATCCTGCGCCGTTCGTGGATCGTCATCGTCACTGCGACAGCCGTAGGTACTCTGCTTGCGCTAGTAATGTCGGTCCTCGCAACCCCTGTTTATCAAGCCCAGGCACAGTTGTTCGTGTCGGTCAAGTCAGCAAATCAAGTGGGAGAGGCGTATTCCGGGGGGCTGTATGTGCAACAGCGAGTCCAGTCCTACGTTGTCGTGATCGACAGCCCTGCTGTCCTGGAGCCAGCTCTTGCCGAGCTTGGGTTGAACATTCCCTACCCGGACCTGGCCGCCAAGGTGTCAGCTCAGTCGCCACCCAACACGGTGCTCCTTGACGTATCCGCGACTGACCCGGATCCGGATCAAGCTGCGCGTATCGCCAATTCTGTTGCAGCGTCATATGCGACAGAGATCGCACGTCTAGAGAGCTCCTCACCAAACACACCATCACCATCACCCACAGCAAGCCCGGACAACGACGGGCAAACCTCTGATGCGCCCGTGCAGGCGACAGTGATCAAGCCAGCACTCGCGGGAGTGAAGATAGCTCCACGCACTGGAACAAACGTACTGATCGGTTTGATCCTCGGGCTTTTCGTCGGTGTCGCCATTGCCATCCTCAGGCACACGTTAGACACAACAATCAAGACTGCCGAGGAAGCAGAGCAAGCGGCGGGGGCGACAGTGCTCGGAGCCGTCGCCCACGATCCTGAAGCCCAATCCAATCCCCTGATAACGCTGCGGGACTCTCCGCGTGCCGAGGCATTCCGAACGATCCGCACGAATCTGCAGTACGTAGACGTCGACAACCCACCCAAGGCTGTCGTAATCACCTCATCCATGCCTGGCGAGGGCAAGAGCACGACCGCCTGCAACCTTGCTATCGCCATTGCTCAAGGGGGCGCCAGAGTGCTCCTGATGGAAGCCGACCTGCGACGGCCGAAGGTCGCTGAGTACCTCCAGGTCGATGGCTCCCGAGGCCTAACGGACGTGCTAGTCGGACGTATGCCCTTGCCACGCTCGGTAATCCGATGGCAGCGCGGATTGCTGGACCTGCTCCCAGCGGGAAGCATTCCGCCCAATCCCAGTGAGTTGTTGGGGTCTCGACACATGGCAGCAGTCTTGTCCCAGCTGCGAACACGGTACGACATGATCATTATCGATGCGCCTCCTCTCCTACCCATTACTGACGCGGCGATATTGTCAACAGTTGTTGACGGCGCCATCCTGGTCGCTCGATACGGGGTGACGCGGCGCGATCAACTGATCGAGGCTGCTGAGGCGCTCAATCAGGTCAACTCCAGAGTCCTGGGAACAGTGATTAATTTCGTGCCCTTGCGCAGGGGTCGACGATATGGATACGAATATGGATACGGATACGGCCCCCCTTCGAACAGGCCAGAGCAGGTTGCCAGCACTCGACCACCCAGAGCGCTTCCGGTTGGTCAAGTGCAAGCCGTCCCGCCGATAGGCCCGCATCAACCTCGGATGTGATCAGCAGTTCGATAGACAACGACTCTGGCTCCCGCTTAATGCATTTGGTTTCTGGCAGCGGACGATGGCCGGCGGCCTGCGAAAGGAGACTGGACAACGGCTTGATCGCGCAATTGTCGCCGACATCTATGGGCTAGGGATCTATGAAGCTCGCGATGGCCAAGTTGAAGCAAGTAAGCGATTCCGGAAAACTGCGACCGGTCAACTAGGACGGTCATCGCTGCTCCGACGCTTCAACCAATGGGTGAAGCGCTGGGGCAAGCGCTGGCGGGTGGCCGAGTAGTCAGTGGATCGTTAATCCAGCAGTGCAAGCGGATTTGGTGGAACTTGATGTTGCCGGAATTTCTGAATGCTCCTGAGGGCCACCCGGTCCAGTTCGTCACAGTCAATGGCTCGGGGTCCAAACTCGATGACTACCTGAATTGGGATGTGACTTATGCCGTTGGCCGCTGCCCCAAGAGGTTTGGCTGCGTGCATCCACCTGTTGTCGACATCTGCATGGTCAACCTGCGCAGAGATGTGCCGGTGGGCCTTAAGCCCCCTGACTGCATCAAGGGATCTGGAAGGCAGACGCCCGGCGTCCCTACAACTTGGCATTGGCTCAACTCTGTTTACCGAGAGGGCAGAGGTGGAGAATTTCGCACTGAACGGTCGCAATCGGCCTATTTCGAGTTCACGGTGTCAAGGGACATTGGTTTCTGCCCAGTGGCGGACGGGAAACCTGCCCGGTGGCGGTCACGAGTTTTGCCCGGTGATGGCCATGGGTTCTGCACGGTGGGGGCCATCACGGTCGGGGCTATGGCAGGGGCATCACTCCTTTGCCGGCGAGGGCTTGGGTGAGTCGGACGCTGTCGCCGCTGGTTTGGCAGACGTGGGCGTGGTGTAGTAGCCGGTCGACGGTGGCGGTGGCCAACGTCTTTGGCATGAGTTCGTCGAAGCCTGAGGGGTGCAGGTTCGAGCTGATCGCGACCGAGCGTTTTTCGTAGGCGGCGTCGACCAGGCGGTAGAGGCCTTCGGCGGCGTCGTTGGCTACCGGCAGCAGCCCAATGTCGTCGACCACGATGAGTTCGGCTTTGAGCAGCCGGGTGATGGCTTTGGCCACGGTGTCGTCGGCACGGTGGCGGCGTAGCAGCACCCCGAGGTCTTCCAGGCGTAGCCAGGCCACGTGCAGACCGGCCTGCACGGCCTGCTGGCCGAGGGCTTCGAGCAGGAACGTCTTACCGGTGCCCGACGGCCCGCAGACGACCAGGTTCTCCCGGCGGTGCACCCATTCCAGGGTGCGCAACGCCTGCTGCGTGGCAGTCGGGATGGAACTGGCGTCGGGGTTCCAGGCGTCGAAGGTTTTGCCGGTGGGGAACCCTGCCGCGGCGCGGCGGGTGGCCAGCGCGGAGCGTTCCCGGCCGGTGACTTCCTCGACCAGCAGTACCCGCAGCACCTCGGCGGGGTCCCAGCGTTGGGCTTTCGCGGTGGCCAGCACCTCGGGTGCCGCCTTGCGCATGTGAGGCAGGCGCATCCGCCGTAGCAGCGCGAGCAGATCGGCGGGCAGTACCGGGGCCGGCCCACCGATCTCCGGTGTCGTGGTGGTGATCATGACGACACCTCCTCGTGGCCACCGGTGGTGGTGCCGAGGGCGGCCCAGGCGGTGGTGCCCTGGGTCAGGCTGGCCTGCTCGCTGGCGGCGTGGCTCCCAGCACCGGGCCTGGTGGCCCGGTGGTCCAGGATCGAGGCCAGATCGGTCTCGGCGAACCGGCCGTGCACCGCGGCGTGCCCGAGCGCGGCATCGACCTCGGCGGCGCCGAACAGCCTGGCCAGTTGCACCGCCTGGTCCATCTTCACCCGGATCCGGGTAGTGCCTGCCTCGGCGGCCTCGGTCAACCACAGACCGGCACCCGGGCCGATGGCCAGGAACGCCAGCTCCGCGGCGTCACGCGGGCGTGGCCTGCGGTCCAAAGCTCCTTCGGGTGCGGGCGGGAAATGCGCGTCGTCGATGCGGGGGCTGCCCGGTGTCGCGCGCAGATGCCGGGCCACCTCGATCGGGCCATGGGCGCCGACGTGAGTGATCACGACCTGCTCACCGTCCCCGGCGCCGTGCACCCGTACCCAGACCGTCTGGCCGAGCAGCTGGTGGGGCACCGAGTACTGCCCGGACTCGAAGCTGACCATCGCCGGTGTTGGCAGGCACCCTGCGGGTGGTGCCGTAGCCGGCGGTGAACACCACCTCGGGTAGCCGGTGCAGACGATGCGCCTCCTCGGCGAGCATGTCCACCGGGCGGCGTCGGGTGACCCGATGCACCCGGGTGTTCACCTGCTCGCAGAACGAGGCGCAGGCCGCCTCCAACGCCGCGAACGACCCATACTGCTCGAGCAGGTTCGCGTCGGTAGGCACCAGGTCGGCCTTGGCCAGTTTCACCGTCGACTCGGTGCCACCTTTACTGGCCGGGTCGGCCGGCACACACGTTTTGATGGCCACCGAGTAGTGCCCGGCGAACGCCAGCATCGCCCGGTTACGCACCGGGATCCCCGCGACGTGCTCAACGGTGACGGTCTTCTCGTTATCGGTCAGCACATACGTCGGTGCCCCACCCAGGCGGCGCAGTGTCACGTCCAGGGCGGCGAACACGCTCGGCAACGTTTTGTCCCGCAGCGGCAGCACCACCCGAAACCTGGACCAGGCCAGCCACGCGCAGAACAACACCGTCTTCACCCCGTCGATGACCGGGCCGTCCCCGAAGTCGTACTGCAGCCACAACCCCGGCTCGGTGACCCACGGCCGGTGCACCCGCACCCGCCCCAACCGGTAGGCCGCCTTCACGCTCGCCACGGCCCGGCGGGTCGTGCGCTCCGACCCGGTGAACCCCAACCCGAGCAGTTTGTCGTGCACCCGATCGGCGCGGATCTTGCCTTCCGAGTTCTGCACCCAGGCCTCCACCTGCGGCAGAAACCCGTCCATCAGCATCGGCCGCACGATCCCCGCCCGGCCCACCTGGCCGGCGTCCCGGCGGGCCACATACGCGGCCACCGTGTGATGCGAACACCCCGCCAACTCCGCGGCATCTCGAAACGACCCTGTCAGGTCATACGCTTCCAAAACTTCCATGATCTCCTCGGCAGACTTCACTTGTTCCCTCCTCGGGACTCGGCTCGAACGCTTCGCAACGTCCAGCCGACCCGAGGAGGGGACCCAAACCACGCAAGGTCAGGTCAACGAAAGATGTGTCGTGCACAACCCATGGCCACCACTGGGCAGTCTTGATGACCGCCAGCGGGCACTTTCATGACCGTCTACGGGTAGTTTGCCGTGACCGCCAACAGGCCGGGAAACGCCGGACGAAATGTGGCGCGGACGAAGGGCCGGGGGATGTGGCAAGTGCCGCCCGGGAAGAACTCCGAGCCACCAGTGCGAGGCCTACGCTCCCCCCACCGCCATCCCGTGCTACGAAATCTCATGACCTCGATGCCACCGGTGCGCGACATGCCATGAGCGGAATCGGCACTTACTCACCTCATGGCTGGGGCGGCGATTCCTGAAACTCTCGCCGACGGAGCTCTAGCTCTTGAACGACGCCGCGAGCGTGACGCGGTACTAACGCCTCGGCGGTAACGTTCACCGCTGCTAGCCTGATGGCGCAGATTGCAACGATCGCCGGGCAGTTTCCGACACGAGAAGCAGGTGGTCTCATGGGGGCTCCGACACCCATCGTCGTCTTTGGCGCGGGCGGGATGGGGCGCGAGATCGTGGTGCTGCTGCGAGACCTGGAGCGTGAGCAACCCGGCACCTGGAATCTGCTCGGTTTCGTGGACGATGCCCTGCCCAACCTGGATCGCTGCAAATCACTTGGGGTGGCCTACCTTGGCAACCGCGATGTTGTGCCGTCTCAGCTACCCCCGGGAACCCACTTCATCGCTGCGATCGGCAACGGCGACGCACGAAAGTCGGTCAGCCTGGACTTGGTCAACAGAGGATTGATCCCCGCTACGCTTGTGCACCCGTCTGCCTGGATCGGCGACTGCGTAGATGTGGGCCCCGGGTCGGTGGTGTGCGCCGGTAGCATCCTGACGACGAACATCTCGGTCGGCGTCGGGTGCCAAGTGAACGTGTCGTGCACCATCAGTCACGACGTCGTCATGGGTGACTTCGTGACTCTGTCCCCTGCTGTCAACCTCACTGGCGCTGTCACTGTCGGGGACCTCGCCACCATCTACACCCGAGCATCTGTGAATCCCGCCATTCATGTGGGGGCTAAGGCGATCGTGGGCGCGGGCGCCGTTGTGGTGACATCAGTATCTGCAGGAGAGACGGTGGTGGGCGTGCCAGCTCGCCCGTTCGCCAGAGGCTAGGAGAACTGACCCGCTTCAGTCCCGGTGAACTCCGGCGCCGTGGCATGGCCATCGGCGCTGACCCCAGATCGTCTCAGAACAACTCTCAATGTGCGGAGAAGGATCTTGACGTCTAACCAGAACCCCACGTTGTCGACGTACCAGGTATCCATGGCCAGCTTCCCCTGCCAATCGGCGGCGTTCCGGCCGTTCACCTGGGCCCAGCCCGTCAGGCCGGGTCGGACTTCGTGACGGCGGGCTTGCTCAGGGCTATAGAGGAGCAGATACTTGGTCAGCAGAGGCCTTGGGCCAACCAGACTCATGTCCCCTTTGATCACGTTCCACAGCTCCGGCAACTCGTCGAGGCTAGTCGATCGGAGCCATCGACCGAATCGGGTCAGTCTCAGTTCGTCCGCCAGCAGAACGCCGTCAGAATCGGTCCGATTTGCCATTGTCCGGAACTTGATGAGCATGAAAGGCTGCCCGTCGAGCCCGGGCCGCTCATGACGAAAAAGCAATGGCCTCCCCAGTTGTTTCCGGACGCAGGCAGCCACGGTCACCTGGACAGGGATGGAGACAAGCCCCATGAGGCTAGCCGCGACAAAGTCGATGAAGCGCTTACCATGGCTTTGGTAGAAACCGGGGAACCGTTTGTCGAACTGCGTCATTTCACTGTGGCCTTGATGCCGTCCGCGACCCTCTCGACGTCCTCATCACGCAGGCCCACACCGCTGGGCAGGCACAGACCCTCTTCGAACAGTCGGTCCGCGACACCCGTCAGGTGCGCCTCACGGTCAGCGAACACCGGCTGCTGATGCATGGGCTTCCAGATCGGTCGCGACTCGATATTTTGCGCTTCGAGTGTCTCCCTAACCTGTACCGCGGCCCCGGGCAGGACCGTCTCGTCGAACGTCAACGTGGTGAGCCATGAGTTGCCCGTGGCCCATGGGGGGTCCTGTGTCACGTGCACCCCTGCCAAGCCACCCAGCAAATCCATGTACATCTCCCGAATCTGCCGCCGTCGACCGATCATCTCCGGAAGCCGAGACAGTTGCGCTCGGCCGAGTGCTGCCAGAATGCCGCTGAGCCTATAATTGTATCCAATCGCCTCATGCTCATACCAGGGGTACGGCTCCCTGGATTGTGTCGACCAGAAGCGTGCCTTGCGCGCGATGGCCTCGTCGTCAGATACCAACATTCCGCCACCAGAAGTGGTCATGATCTTGTTTCCGTTGAACGAGTAGATGCCCGCTTGGCCCATCGTGCCGGCAGACTGGGAACCGTGAGTGGCGCCGAGAGACTCGGCCGCATCTACCAGGACGGGGATGTCATACCGCGCGGCGATGGGCAAAATCTGGTCATAGTCGGCCGGGCGACCAAACAGGTCGACGGCGATGATCGCAGCCACACGCCCAGATCGCCCGGCCAAGACCGACTCCAGAAGCTCAGGGTCCAAGCCCCACGACTGATCCTCAACGTCCAGGAACACCGGCGTCGCGCCTGTGTAGGTCACGGCGAAGGCGGTCGCTCCGAACGTGAGTGTGGGCACGATGACGTCGTCACCCGGTGCAACCCCCAGAGCCATAAGTGCCAGGTGTATGGCTGCCGTGCCTGAGGACAGAGCCACCGCATGTTGTGCTCCCGTGTATGCGCAGATGTCAGCCTCAAAGCCATCAACCTCTGGCCCCACGGGCGCGACCCAGCCAGATGTGACGGCCCTGGTCAACGCCTCTACCTCGAGCTCTGTCACGTGCGCTTGAGAGAGCCGCACCACTTGCTTCGTCATGGGCCAACCTTTCCGGTGCACCATGTTAGAGGGCCCGAGTTGCGCGCCGCTTACGCCTGCCAGACACGAGTGTCACGGTTCTGCCTGGAAGTCGCCATGCTAACCTTGGGTGAGTGCCAATCGTCACCGACGGGCCGCGCCCGGGGGGACCAATAACAGAGCGGTCGAAACAGCGCCATGTGTGGAATTTTCGGAATCATCTCTGATTCACCCGTCAACCGCCCAGATCTGGACTCACTCGCCAAACATGCGGAGCAACGCGGCCGTGACTCTAGCGGCCTTCTACTGCTCAAGAATGGGCGATACGAGATCAAGAGGGCGGACTACCGCATCCCTCGCCTGCTGAAGGAAGTCAAGCCGTTTACCAGTCACTTGGTGATCGGCCACAGTCGTCTGATCACTAACGGGCTCACGGACAACCAGCCCGTTATCTACGAGGACGTGGCGGTCCTGCACAACGGCATCATTGTCAACACCGACGCGATCTGGGATCAGATTGACAAACCGCGCAAGTTGGAGATTGATTCGGAAGTCATCGCTGCTCTGGCAAGTGATCACATTGACAAGGGTGGCGCTCTGGAAGGCCTGCCCGCTCGGGTCATGAAGGAATGCCAAGGGGTGGTCGCGTGTGCGTTGGTGGTGCCCCGGCTGGGCAAGCTCTGTCTGTTCTCCAATAACGGGAGTCTTTACATGGGGGCGAAGGGCGGCGCCACATACTTCAGCTCTGAGCGCTTTCCGCTGGAATCGGTGGCGTGTAGTGATATCGCAGAGGTACGGGAAGGCATCATCATCGATATCCCCGCTTCGCAGGAAGACTTCGCCGTCACAGACCGAATCGAGCGTTCGAACAACCTCATACCCGGCTTGCTCACCTCCAGCGGCGAGGAAAAACTGCTTGAGTACTCCCATCACAGCCTGCGGCGCTGCACCAAATGCCTGCTGCCAGAGACCATGCCTTACATCACCTTCGAGCCCGATGGCGTCTGCAATTACTGCCTCAACTACAAACCACGCAACCACCCGAAACCGATCGAGGAGTTAGTCGACCTCGTGAAGCCGTATCGGCGCGCGGAGGGGCCTGATTGCATCGTGCCCCTGTCAGGCGGGCGGGACAGCTGTTTCGGTCTGCACCTCATCGTGAAGGAACTGGGGCTGCGGCCGCTCACATTCACCTACGACTGGGGCATGATCACCGATCTGGGACGGCGAAACGTCAGCAGAATCTCAGCGGAACTCGGCGTCGAGAACATCATCATCGCCGATGACATCGAGGCGAAACGGCAATACATCGCAATGAATCTGCGAGCGTGGCTGAAGTCGCCCAATCTCGGGATGATCAGCATTCTCACCGCGGGGGACAAGCACTTCTTTCGTCACCTCCAGACGATTCAGCACCAGACTGGGATCGGGCTGAACCTGTGGGGCATCAACCCGCTGGAGGTCACGCACTTCAAGGCCGGCTTCCTAGGGGTGCCGCCGGACTTCGAGGAGCAACGCGTCTACTCGCACGGCGCGATGAAGCAGCTGCGGTACCAGTCGCTACGATTCCGGGCGATGCTGGCCAGCCCCGGTTACTTCAACAGGTCCCTGTGGGACACACTCTCGGGTGAGTATTACCGGAGCTTCGCAGCCAAGTCCGACTACTTCCACATCTTCGACTACTGGCGCTGGAGTGAACAGGAAATCGATGACACCCTGCTTCAGTATGACTGGGAGCGCGCACCGGACACGAAGACGACGTGGCGCATTGGTGACGGCACTGCGGCCTTTTACAACTACGTCTATTACACGGTCGCCGGCTTCACCGAGCACGACACCTTCCGAAGCAATCAGATTCGAGAGGGGGACCTCACCCGGGAGGAGGCGCTCGCACTGGTGGATGAAGAGAATGCTCCGCGATACCAGAACATCAAGTGGTACCTCGACGTTCTCGGTTTCGATTTCACCGATGTCATCAATACGGTCAACCGGATCCCGCGGATGTACTAGGTACCGTGGCTCCCTGCATCTGGTACATCTCCAAGTACGTCATCACCCCCCCAGCAGGGGAACCCGCAGGCCGCTCGTTCGGACTCATGCGCGAATTCTCCGCTCAGGGTTATCGGTCGGTGATCGTTACATCAGACTCCATGGGCAAGTTCGATGCTCCTGTGGTGGACCGGCCCTGGGTGGTGGAGGAGTATGAGGGCGTCACCATCTGTCGAGGCCGTACCCTGAAGTACTCCGACAGCAAGTCCGGCCGAAGAGTCTTGAGTTGGCTAGACTTCGAGCGCAGGCTGCTCAGCCTGCCCAAGAAGGATCTACCCGCGCCAGACGTCATCGTTGTGTCCAGCCTCTCGCTTCTCACTGTGCTCAGTGGCTTTCGTCTGCGCCGTCGATTTGGCTGCCCCCTCGTGTTCGAAGTCCGGGATATTTGGCCCCTGACCATCGTCGCGGAGGGCGGATTCAGCGCTCGCAATCCTCTAGTCATGGCGCTGGCTTTCATCGAGCGGCTCGGTTACCGCCGCGCTGACGCGATCGTTGGCACGATGCCGAATCTCGGCGAACACGTCGAGAAGGTGACCGGTCGATCCCTACCGACATCCTGCATACCGATGGGGGTGGATGTGGACGCGGTCCAGACACCGGAGCCACTCCCGGACGACTACGTTTCGGCATACATCCCACAGGATAAATTCCTCGTCGCTTACGCTGGCAGCATCGGCATCTCCAACGCGATGGACGTGTTCTTCGAATGTGCGCAGTCAATGCAGAGCGAAGAAGACATCCACTTCGTCGTACTCGGTGATGGTGAGTTGCGCCGGGACTACTTGGCGCGATACGGAGGCCTTCCCAATGTGACCTTCGCGCCCCGCGTTCCCAAATCGCAAGTCCACGACTTCCTGACTCGGTGCGATGTACTGTTCCTCTCCGTTCACGATTCCGAAGTGTGGGACTACGGCCTGTCTCTGAACAAGCTCATCGACTACATGCTGGCAGCCAAGCCCATCGTGGCTTCGTATTCGGGCTACCCTTCCATGATCAATGAGGCCGATTGTGGGGCATTCGTACCGGCAGGTGATCCCGCAGCCCTCCAAAGGGAGGTCAAGCACTTAGCCGATCTGCCGTCCGAAGAGCGTGAGGCCATGGGGTATCGCGGACGCACATGGCTGCTCGCAAACCGGGACTACCGGGTGCTCGCCCAGGAGTACCTGTCGCTGCTCCTGCCCCAAGACACCTCAACCGCCGTTGGAACGGAGCCAGCAGACACATGGCAATAGTGCTGCATCTGACACATACGAACGTCCCGACGGACGCTCGCATACTTCGGGAACTGAATGCGCTGTGGCTGCTACCGGATGTGCACGTAGAGGCCTATGGCGTTCTTGATCAGGCCGCGCCCAAGACGGCCCTGCCTTTCGGCCTGCGAGAGTTCCGGGTGAGATCGAATGATGCCCACCGACTGGCCAGAGCCGCGCGGTACGCCCTGGTCCTCATCGAGGTGAACGCTCGCTTCATCTCGCGCCTGCTTCGATTGAGACCGGATGTGGTTCACTGCCACGACACTATGGTCCTCCCATCGGCCGTTGTGGCGAAACTGCTCCAGCGGTCCACAGTCGTCTATGACGCCCACGAGTTGGAGTCCGATAAGGCCGGCCAAAGTGCAGCTCTCTCGAAGGCCACGCTGTTGCTTGAGAAGATCAGTTGGCCACACATCGACAGACTCATCACGGTAAGCCCCTCGATCGCTGCGTGGTACGCGGATCATTTGGGGCCGAAGCCGACCTGGTGCATCCTCAACTCGCCAGAGTTGAGCGGCGTGACGCACGCCGACCCAGCCCGGTCGAAAGTGGGCGGAGTCCGCGCGGTGCTGGGAATCGGCGACCACGAGCCCCTCTTCGTATACGTGGGCGCCCTGGAGCCTGGTCGCGGGCTCGAACTGCTAGTGGATACTTTTGCCCAGTCCATCACTGGGTCTCACATCGTTTTCGTCGGCGCGGGCAGCCTTCGCGATGTCGTGCGGGGAGCTGCTGCCGAGCACCGCAATATCCATTACACCCCGCCCGTTCCACACGACGAGCTTGTGGCGTTCATCAAGGGCGCAACGGGGGGGTTCTGCCTTATTGAAGATGTCTCGCTGAGCGACCATCTGTGCTTACCCAACAAACTCTTCGAATACGCGTTTGCAGGTCTGCCCGTGATCGCGTCCCGCTTGCCTGACATCCAGCGTGTCGTCGAGCAGTACCAATTGGGCCTATGCGCTGACCTCACCGCCACTTCCGTCCGCGCCGCCGTTGTTGAGTGCAATGCGAGATCCGAGAACTTGCCCCAGGAGCGACTTGAGCCGCTCAGCTGGGAACGCCAGGCGAGTGATCTACGGAGTTTGTACGCGGACATTCTGCACAGTGACGAAGTCCGGGTCCTCCGATGAGCATCGACGGTCTGCGTGACAAGTACACATGGTCAAGCGAATCGGAAGCACGCAATGAACTGACTGCAGTGTACGAACCGGTACAACCTTTCGTGTTGCTCGCCATGACGCATAGACTCAACGACGCCATCTTCATCGATGCGGGGGCGAACATCGGCTTCTACACCGTCGTCATCGGCAGTGAGGAAACGGTCAGCGAGGTCATCGCGGTTGAACCGATGCCAGAGGCTGTGGCCGCGCTCCGGTGGAACGCACAGGCGAATCTGCGCGGCACGTCGGTGGCTGTACACCAATTGGCTTTGTCCGCTCAGCCTGGGGAACTCTCATTCGCCGTCCGGAGCCCCCTGGCCGGCGACAACGGCGCCCTGCAGGATACAGCCCTGGCGGCCAAGGACTTTCACGTTGAAAAGGTCCGCTGCGAAAGGCTCGATGACGTGCTCACGGCTGTTGGTCGCGAGGTCGTCATCAAAGTGGACGTCGAGGGCCATGAATTGAGTCTCCTTGAAGGTGCACAACGAACCCTCAGGGAGAACCGGGGCTTTCTGCAGATCGAAATGCACCCGTCTCCGCTGACCGGCGAGAAGATCGCCTTGCTGAATGACCTGGGTTGGCATCAGGTCGCACAAATACGGTCCGACTACTACTTCTCAAATGTCGGTGAGTACATGGGCCGTGCCTCGTTCACGGCCGAGATCCTCGAGGACGCCATGGGCCTGATGGTGGACGCATCGAAGGGCAGTTGGCGGGAATCCCGCAGACGGTTGGCCGCCGGCGTGTACCTCCATCTCTCTCGGAGCAAGGTGGATGCCATCAAAGGGTTACTCACCAGAGGCAGGTTCGGAAAAGGCTGAGGCCGACAGACGACGGGTCCCGCGAGTTCACCTCAACTTTCGGATAGCCACGAACGCCCAGCATGCGTCTGCGACAAGGGTGATAACCCAAAGCGCCATGACCGGCACCTGAGATCGTGCTACGAGAAGTCCGGCGACGGTCCCCAGCGCCAGAGAGATCGTGCCCCAGTTCCTCCGTAGCAATGATGCGGTACTCACACCCGCCATGTGTAGAGTCCACATCAGGTAGCCGCAAAGGGAAACCGTCCCTACCGCTGCATACAATGCGAATCCGATCAGGTCAGAATCTGTGAGCCCACCTATCGCAATGGCTGTGAACCGCAGCGCTGTATCGATGGTAGCCCAAACAAGGATGGTGCCTAGCCTGCGCTTCACGACGGGAATGGAGCTCAGTGCGGAAGACGCCAGGCTCACCGCCAAATATGGGCTCAGAATCGCTGCCACTTGGCCTGCCCCAGACCAGTCACTGCCAAAGACCAGGCTGAACAGTTCCGGCCCAAGCACCAGGACCGGAAGAAACAGCGGCATCGCCACGGAAAACAGCCGTCGGACGTAGCTCTCGACCGCGTCCGGCCGGATTCCTGCGCCTCGGTCGGCGGCTGCGAGCCTGGGGAAGAGAATTGTGCCCACGGCCTGACCGACCAACGCCGCAGGGACAGACAACATCATCAGAGCAAAGGCGAAGGACCCAGCAGCATCCAGTCCGTATTGTTTCGCCACCCACGGGGTTATCGCCGAGGTTCCCAGCAGATTCATGACAGTGGTGGGGAGTTGCCACCTGGGCATCTCCGACCACCTCGCAGCCGTCTGTCTAAGCGCACTCAACCTCGGAGGTCTTCCGAGGTGCGCTCGACGGCCCAGAATCCCGAGGTTGACGAGTCTGCCCACTAAGTAGCCTGCACTGAGGCCAGGGGCACCCCATCCCAACCAACCCAGACCGATCTGCAATCCGACTTGAGCGGTCGCACCACCGCTCGTCGCCATTGCAACCCGATGGAAGGCTGAAAGCCGGGCCTGCCGGAACTGCAGTGTCCCCCACACGGCGATGGCCAGTGCAGTGATCGGAACGAAAAGCACCTGCTGCCAGTCGGGTCGCCAACCCCACGCTTCAACTCCCACGATGACACCAGCGCCCAGAACCACCGTGACGAGTGACGCAGCCGACGCCGCGAGGGTCATCGAAAGCCATGCGATCAGCCGGCTTTCCCGATCATTCTCAGCCAAGGCAATCGCTGTTGGATACGAGAAGGCGATTATTGCTCCAACGACTGTGGCGATCGACAGGATGCTGGCGTACTGGCCGAACTCGTCGGGGGTATATAGGCGAGCCAGCAGCAGGGAGGCGCCAGCTTGCAACCCTTGCGAGAACACCGTCCCCGAGACCATCAGACCGAGACTACGTCTGCCAGACGGTTTGGGCTCGTCGCCGATGTCACTTAGCATGGACTTACCACACACGACCAGTCATGGTCCCAAGACTGCATTCTGGTAGACGTTCAGCATTCGTGTGGCGAATGCTTCCGCCCCATAGTGCAGGCGGCAATACTCGCGTATCTCACCGGGGTCGAACTGAGATCTGTTCTGATACATCTTCGACAGTGCATCCGCAAAGGCGGTCACATCGCCCACCGGAGTAAGCCTCCCCACCTCAGGGGTGACGATGTCCAGGGGACCATTGCACGCCGTCGCAAGCACAGGTACACCGACAGCCATAGCCTCGATAAGAACGACGCCGAATGACTCGCTATCGCTGGGGTGCGCGAACAAGTCCACCTCCCGTAGCAGTTCGACGATTTGCTCGCGATTCAGGTGTCCAGGCAAGTTCACTCGATCCTGACACTCCAGCGATCGAGCCAGTCGCGAGAGCCGACCGAGCTCGGGGCCATCACCGCCTATGACCAGGCGCGCTCCTGCCGGGAGGTCCGCTCGAGCAAAGGCCTCGATAAGAAGGGCGTAATTCTTCCTGGGGAGCAGGTACCCGAGCCCTCCAACCGTGAAGGCGCCTTGCGGCTTTCCAAGGGGACAAGCAAGGAGCTGCGAATCAACAACGTTGGGGATGACTAAGACCGGGATGTGTGGACCGATCGCCCTCTGCAGGGACGCAGCCAAATGGCTTCCAACAGCGATGATAGCTCGCGCACCGCTGGCCCCCAGCGCAAGAACCTTAGCGTCTCGCTGCGCAGCATCCGCCTCGGCAGCGTAGGTACTGGTGTGCTCTGTCACCACGTAAGGTATGCCCGTCTCATCGTGGACATGCTTAGCCAGTAATCCTCCGGACGTCAGATTATGTGCATGGACAACATCAGGGCGGCCAAACTTCTCGATGTAGTCTTCCAGCATGGGCCGGATTCTCCCGTAGGTTTTCGCCGCTGCATCACGTGGATCCTCCCATCTCGCAGGAAGATAGGCGCGACGGTACGCCCGATAGACGGGAACATCGTCAAGCAACTCTTTTCGATGATAGGGAAACCGGCGTCCGACAAAGCGCGTGGTGATGACTCCACCACTGAGAACTCCCAGCCGATGGCCGGCCGCTCTGAGCGCGGCTACCTGATGGCTTTCGAAGACCCCTTGGTTCGGCAGGGTGGGCACATCGTACAAGCCGCGAGGAATGACAAGCACATGCACGGTCAAGCCTCCCCCGTGTTTAGGCCGATGCGGCTGAGACCCGCAGTCTCGGATGCTCCGAGATGAAAGCGGTCATCGGGGTTGCGGTGCAGTCCTGCCAAAACCACGGTGACCGCCAAGAACACCCCATAATGAGGAGACTCCAACACCCCACTCGATGTGACGCCGTAGATGGTCAGGACGAGTGCCAGCGTAGCGCGGGCGAGCGACGCCTCGGGCCCCAGCCTCCGTGCGGATCTCGTGACGAAACCCCAGCTGATTCCGAGCCAGACGAAGTACAACAGCAGGGCACCAGCCACAAATATGCCCAACTCTGCTGCCAATTGGACGACCACATTGTGGTAGTTCAACGGGATGGTTCCAGAGTTCACGAGCGCATTCTCAGCCCCGATCCCACGACCCAGTCCACCCGTGTCAGCAGAGAGCCTGAAGCCCGACAGGATGAGGTCAAGGCGCGTCCCGTCGCTCTGGCTCTTCCGCACTGCCGCGAGGAGAGATCCGCCCCAGGCTGAAGCTACGATCACCACCCAGAGCGCAACCGACATCACTGCCATTCGTTGCAGGCTTCTCCTAGGAGTGAGCAGCCGGTCGAGAAGGTGCATGGTCAGGACAGCGGCGAGTCCGATTCGAAAGGCACGGGCATCGTCGAGCGCCGTAAGCGCCACTACAATACCAAGCAAGGCAAGAACCCACGCAATTGCGAGGACAATTGGGCGTAGCTTAAGGCCATAGGCGCTCCTGGAAAAGAACACCGCTAGTACGAGCAGCAGGTACCCTGCCAGGTCATTGGGATTGCCCAGAGACCCCCAGGCAACTTTCCCGATGACCTGTTCGATGTTGGCTAGATTCCACGTCTTGACATAGTCGGCAGCGAAACTCAACGTCAGGTGCTGGGCGGTCTGAAGCTCCCAAACGGCGATGCAAACCTGAAACCCACCCGAGATCAGTACACCCCAGGCAAATGCTTGGAGGGCCAACCTGTCCTGCCTGATCAAGAAGACAAGCGCCGTCGCTGAAAGCAGGGCGGCACCGATCGAGACGAAAGCCCGCAGCCCGTACATCAGATCTGGAGTCCAGAGAAGGGTGGCAGCGGCGTACGCCATGACGATTGAGAACGCCTGTAGCAGATGGCGTGAGGGTGGAGGCAGACGCGTCCGGAGCGGGTTCAGGATGAGCCACGTCAAGGCTCCCAGAGTCACCAGCCTGACGACGTTTAGCTGATCCGGGTAGTCCGGAAACCCGGGCACATTAGGGATCAGAGTACTGAGATGCAACCCACCGGAGAGCGGCAATGTGGCGCCAAGCAACCATGCCCATCGGCGCGCTGTGGCCTGGCTCCGAGGTCGCACAGACAATGAGTCTCGGGTCGCGAGGGGCTGAGGCATCGCGAAGCTAGTCGGAACTGGAGGTCGAAGCGCCGCCGAGGCCGATCAGCGATCCCCTGGAACCGCTGGGCTGCAGGAACCGCCTGCCATCCACGACGACCTTCGCAGCGGTGAGATCCCAGATGCCGTGCCCTAATTGCCGGTATTGCTCGTGATCCGCCTGAATGACCACGGCATCAACCGGCTCGCCTAGATGGTAAGGACGCCATCCGTATTCCATCAACTCATCGTCGGAGAACATCGGGTCATGGACACTCACAGTCGCACCGCGCACCCGCAACGCATCTAGGACCGGAAACACACCCGAAAACGCGGTCTCCTTCACTCCGCCGCGGTAGGAGGCCCCAAGCACGGCCACTCGGGCTCCGGTGAGATCCCCGTATTCCGCTTCGAGGCGTGCTATCGCATACTCCGGCATGCTTACATTCGCCTCCCGTGCGGCGGCCACGATGGTGGCATCCGGATCGTTACTCAGATACAACCGCGGGTACACCGGTATGCAATGCCCACCGACCGCGATACCCGGCTGATGGATGTGGCTGTACGGCTGGGAGTTGCACGCTTCGATCACGGCATAGACATCGATGCCGCTCTTGTCAGCAAATTTGGCGAACTGGTTGGCGAGGCCAATGTTGACGTCACGATAGGTCGTCTCCGCGAGCTTGGCCATCTCAGCAGCTTCCGCGGAGCCCAAGGGCCACACGCCATTGGATCGGGCAAGATCCGCACGCTCGTCAAATTCAAGAACGGATTCGTAGAAAGAAACGCCCCTCTTTTCAGACTCGGGGCTGATGCCTCCAACGATCTTCGGGTACTTGCGGAGGTCAGCGAAGATGCGCCCCGTGAGTACACGCTCCGGGGAGAAAACAAGATGGAATCCGTCACCAGGAACAAGCCCTGAGTACTTCTCCAACATGGGCGCGTAGCGGGTCCGCGTGCTGCCGACGGGCAGGGTGGTCTCGTACGAGACTAGGGTTCCAGGCTGCAAACCGCGACCGATGGCGGCGGTCGCCGCATCCATCCCTACGAAGTCCGGGTGACCATCGTCGTCGACAAACAACGGCACAACGACCACAACCGCTTCGGACTTCGATACAGCGGCGACGGTGTCAGTTGTCGCAGTGAGGAGTCCGGCTTTCACCACGTCTCGCAGTTTTTCCGATAGGTGCGCCTCGCCGGGGAACGGTTCGATTCCCCTGTTCACCAGATTCACCGTGCGTTCGTCTACATCGGCCCCCACCACTTCATGACCCATGGAGGCGAACTGAACGGCGAGCGGCAGCCCGATCTTGCCCAAAGCGACGACGCAGATCCTCATTCTTCCTCTGACCCCACCCTCGTGACATCGACAACCTGACCAGTCGTCGCTGACAGTGCAACAGCATTGGCTACACCAACTGTGGCGACTCCCTGTCGCAGTGTGACTATGTCGCTCTCCTTACCCAGCAGAGTGTCCCGGAAGTTCTCGTGCTCGACACGTAGAGGCTCCGGCTTTGCGAAGGCGAAGCGCGTCATGTTGCCTTCTGTGACTCCACGGAATCGAGCGACATCTGCCCATTGCGTGGGCACGAGACCATTCTCGAAGAAGGTGAGATCCGCAGTGAGCGTGTCAGCCACCAGTGCACCCCTCTCACCCGTCATGACGGTGACACGCTCCTTCATAGGAGACAGCCAGTTCACCAGATGATTGGTGACTGTGCCGTCAGCAAGTTGCCCGGTTATGGACACCAGGTCTTCGTGCGGACGCCCTGACCGGTGTGCAGTCCGTGCGGCCACTGATGCGAAGTCTTGCTGGGCTACCCAGGCAGTCAAGTCAATGTCGTGAGTGGCCAAATCCAGAATCACGCCGACGTCAGCGATTCGACCCGGGAAAGGGCCTTGCCGCCTCGTGGTGATTTGGTACAGCTCCCCCAGGTCCCCACGCGCAATACGCATGCGCGCTTGTTGAAGCGCAGGGTTGTACCGCTCGATGTGGCCGACCGCACCGATCAGGCCCGCCGCTTCGAATGCCTGTGCGATCTCTCGCGCGGATTCCACATCCGTCGTAAGAGGTTTCTCGATGAGGGCATGGATGCCAGCACCCGCTAGGAAGAGTGCCGTCTGCAAATGGTACTGCGTCGGTGTCGACACCATCGCGTAGTCGATGCCCTTGGCGAGCAGTTCATCGATGGTCGAGAAGAGAGGAACCCCCACCGGAGCCGCCCCAGGTATCCCGCCCGTTGGATCGGCAATACCCACGAGGTCCACTCCGTCCAGGGTGGCGAGCACTCGTGCATGGTTGCGACCCATCATTCCGAGCCCCACCAAACCTGCCCTCAAATTCGTCATTTACGCTCCCGCCGCCGCGACCAGGTTCACAGCATTAACGATTCGTTCCAGATCCGGCCCACTCAGAGCAGGATGAACGGGCAGTGAGATGACCTCTCGTGCAGCTTGCGCCGTCTCAGGTAAATCCAGGACAAGGCCAAAAGACGGCAGCGCGTGCACCGGCGTCGGGTAGTAGACGCCGGAACCCACGCCGTGTTCGGCCAGGGCCGCGACGAATTCCTGCTGGTCGTGCCCAGGAACGCGGATGGTGTATTGGTGGTAGACGTGCACCGCCCCTGGTGCAACGCTGGGCGTCACCACGCCCTTCAAGTTCGCAGACAGGAAGGCCGCGTTCGCCTGCCGCCGCGCCGTCCACCCAGCCAACTTGCCCAGTTGCACCCTGCCGATAGCGGCATGAATGTCCGTCATCCTGGTGTTGAACCCGACCACTTCGTTGCGGTAACGGATCTCCATTCCTTGATTGCGAAGAAGGCGTAACATGCGAGCCGTTTCCGAAGACGCCGTTGAGACCATTCCGCCTTCGCCCGATGTCATGTTCTTCGTCGGATAGAAACTGAAACAGCCCGCATCCCCGAACGCCCCAACAGCGGTCCCATGCAGACTCGCTGCGTGGGCTTGGGCGGCATCCTCGACGACGAACAGGCCGCATTCAGCAGCTAATGGCTGGAGCCGATCCATCGCGGCCGGGTGGCCGTAAAGGTGCACCGGCATGATCGCCTTGGTACGTGGTGAGATCGCCGACCTGGCCGCCTCGGGACTCATGCAATAGGAATCCGCCTCGATGTCGACGAATATTGGGGTGGCTCCCGCCAGCGCGACCGAGTTTGCGGTCGCTGCGAAGGTGAAGGATGGGACGATCACCTCATCCCCTGCCCCGATGCCCAGCGCGATGAGCGTCAAGTGCAGCGCCGAAGTGCCTGAGTTCACGGCGACGCACTCGCGGCCACCGACGACGTCCGAGAACTCGGCCTCGAAGGCCGCGACCTGAGGCCCTTGCGCAAGTGCGCCTGAGGCGAGCACAGCATCAACCGCGGCACGCTCTTCATCGCCCAATATAGGTTTGGCTGCCGGGATCATGAACGTCATTCGCACTCCTCCAAGAGATCGTCGTTCCTTTGCCGGTACCGGGCTCCAGTCATTGGGCAAACCCAAAGCGCCGGGTCATCGCCAGGATCAAGTTGATGACCGGCCCGGCCCACCCAGCCAACTCGCCGTGCTGGGACCCCGACTACGAGCGCGAAGTCCGGCACGTTGCGCACCACGACAGCTCCCGCCGCGACCATCGACCAACGACCGATCGTCACTGGCGCAACGCACACCGCCCGGGCACCGACAGAGGCCCCTGCCAAGACCGTCACGCCGACGGGTTTCCAGTCATGGCCTGACTTGGGCGAACCGTCGACATTCACTGCTCTGGGGAAGTGGTCGTTAGTAAGGACAGCTGCAGGACCCACGAACACCCCAGGTTCCAGGACAGCAGGTTCGTAGACAAGCGCGTAGTTCTGAATCTTCACGTTGTCGCCTACGTGGACTCCGACGCCCACGTACGCACCACGACCCACAACGCAGTCTCGGCCAAGGACCGCACCCTCACGCACCTGTGCCAGGTGCCAAATAGTGGAGGAGTCGCCGATCACCGCAGTATCAGCGACGTCAGCCGAGCCCGCTATTGAGACGCCCATTAACCCCCCTCGACGCTCGTCTGGTGCGTAATCGCAATGCTACTCATCAGCAATACGGGCGCTGAAGCGGCCCAAGCCTTCCCATGGAGCGCTGCGCAGGCACCGGGGCTCGGTCAATGGGTGACCCTACCTGTGGTTCACCAGGCCAAATGACCGTCATTGCGCTTTGACAGATCGCCTGCCCGAGCAGTGGAGGCTGGCGCGGACCGATAGGATTTTGGCGGTACAGAATGGCCGGGGCTCGGACCGACTACAAACCCCGATAGACTCCGAGGCAGTTCTACGGCGGCACCTGAAAACCGCCGTAGGCAGGTCCTCACGCACCTTGATCACGGCAACCTGTATTCGGGGGTACTACTTGTTAGCTCCATCCTTGACCGACTATCTGCATGGTCTACGCCGACTGTGGTGGGTGCCCGTGATCACTCTTCTAATAGGCGGAAGCCTCGGGCTTCTAATGTCGTGGGGTGGCGGCCAGCCGAACGTGATGACGACAGGGACTATACTCTTTTCCGCCCGATCTGACGACGCTGGAAACCAATCCGCGGGGGCAGCGCGACTGGCCGAGAGTGCTTTGGCCAGCGAACGACTGGGGTTCTACGTGCAAGTCTCTCGTGCGAGCGAACGCGTCATGAAGAGCCTTTCGGATAACGGAGTCCTGCCGACGTGGTTATCGCCGACCGGGCGCTTCAACGACTCTGCACCTCAGGTCCTCATCGATGTGCCTATCCCGGGAGTCGTGGAAGTGCGCCTCAATAACGGAAGTCTCAGCCAAGAGGCGGCCGATCAAGCCGTAGAGTCCATTGCTGCGGATGTGGCACGTGAAATGTTGGCGACTGATGCTAAGCAGGATGTCCCTGCGCTGGCCTCCGATCCGGTGTTAACGTCGCCGCAGTCAGTCGAGACACCGCCACCATCCCGCTTTTCGAGATTGCCTCTTGCTGCAGTTATCATGTTCAGCCTCGGTCTCGGCATCGTCTACCTGATCGTGTGGCACCAGGGACGTATCTACTCACACAAAGACATCGAGCATCGCTTTGATGCCCGACTACTGGGGAAATCCCTCATTCGGTCTCCAGACGGCGGGGCAATCGCTCTAGCGCTCTGCAAGGGACATGAGGCAGGGACGAGAGCGCTGCTCGTTCCTGTGAGCAATCATTCCGAGGCGGTTGCTGCACTTGGCGATCAGATTGGAGACGGCGGGAGGGCCCTAGGCATACAGGTGACAGTCGCGCGAACTGACCCGACCGGACGAGAGAGGATTGAAGGGGTTCCTCCGGACGCACGGAGTGACGACGGCGGCTTGTCGGGACCCCTGCACCTTTATGTAGCCGTGGATGGAATCGCCGCTGAAGCCCTGCGCGTTGCCGCTACTGTCGACATCATCGCGCTCGTCGTGGAGTACCAGAAATCGACATATGTCGAATTGACGTCAACGGCCCAAACACTGACCGAGATCACGGATGCGGAGATCGCAGTGATCGGCATTTGACGATGACTGTGATCACCAAAGAAGCTTCGGACGTCACACGGGCTCGACGAGCAGGGCACTAGTCCGGTCCCTCGGGAAAGGCTGAAAGCCGTTGTCTCGTTTCCATCGCTGGGGCGTGGCACGTACCGAATCAGGGCTGACGATGACCGGGTGGCCACCCGGGGGCTCTATACGCGCCAGCCAGCACCATCTTCTCGCCTGCGACCAACGACGCATCAAAGGGCACCTGAAGCAGTTGTTCAATTTACCGGCCACTACGCGCTAACTTCGCAGTCCCGGAGGGGCGTCGGGCCCAGGTCACCCTCGGACGACACAGCGTCACCCATGATCTTTCACCGCGCACCTGGGCCTGGCACCCGCTAGCGTCACGGCGTGGCCGAACGACGACTTTCCCCCGCTGACACTGCCTGGCTCTACAGCGAGTGGGAGAAGAACAACCAGAACGTGTCCTCCCTGATGTGGCTGGATCGGGAGATCGACCCTGACGTCTTCATCGACATCGTGCAGGAGCGGCTCATCGACAAGTACCCAACGTTCAGCCAGCGGCTGCGGCCCTCGCGCAACCCCCTGATGATGCCGCACTGGGAGGACGACCCGGAGTTCGACATCCACAATCATGTGCGGGTGATCCAACTGCCTGCGCCGGGCAGCAAGGCCCAACTCGCCGAGATCATCTCCGAGCAGCGGGGGCAGCTGCTGGACCGTGGCCGCCCGCTGTGGGAGATGGACGTGATCCAGGGCTACCAGGGCAACACGACCGCGATCCACTCGCGCATCCAGCACAGCATCGCCGACGGGTGGGCGCTGGTGCGCCTGGTGTTGTCACTGTGTGACGACGAGGGCGAGATGCAGCGGCCGAAGACCGTGGACAAGCAGCGCACCCGTAAGCGTGACGTCTTCGGCAAGATCGTCGAACCCGTGACCAACGTCGTGCGCAACCCCAGCGATGCCTTGGATGAGACGCTGTCGATCACGCTGTACCCGAAACGTTTCGTGGAGTTCGGCGCGAGTGCGGTGAGCGGGGTCAAGGGCACCTCGGAGGACGCCGCCGAGGCGACCAAGAACGCGGTGGATCTGCTGCTCGCGCCGCGGCCGGGCAAGACGATCCTGCACGGTGAGGTGAGCGGGGTGAAGAAGGTCGACTGGATCGACCCGATCGACCTGCAACAGATCAAGGACATCGGCAAGGCCGCCGACGCCACGATCAACGACGTGCTGCTGGCCGTGCTCACGAACACCCTGCGCAGTTACCTGCTGGAGAAGGATGCGCTGACCGTCGACGACCTGTTCACCTCGATGCCGGTGAGTCTGCGCAGGCCGGATGCGGACCTGCCGCGCACGTTGGGCAACCGGTTCGGCGTGATTCCGGTGCTGCTGCCGGTCTCCATAGAGGATCCGGTGGAACAGCTCGCGGAGGTCAAGCGCCGCGTCGATGAGTTGAAGGCGTCGCAGATGCCGATCGTCTCGTTCGGCCTGATCTCGGCGATGGCACTGACCACCGCTGACGTGGAGCGCATGATCCACATGGTCAACCAGGCGCATTCCATCGGCGTGACCACAAATGTGCCCGGTCCGCGGTTCCCGATCTACGTCGCGGGCGCGCGGGTGCTCGGGTCGTGGGGCATGGGCGGGCTGAGCGGCAACATGAACCTGTCGTTCGGCATTTTCAGCCTGGATGGGCAGCTCAACTTCTCGGTGCACAGCGACACGGGGATCACCGACGACCCGGAGCGGATCCTGGAGCTCTTTTTGGAGTCGATTGAGGGGTTGAAGGCGGCGTTAGGGGTCTGAGTCCCAAGACCGCGCGCCAAATCCGGCGATTAGGAGGCTGTTGCGCAATCACGCAGGGAGTGGCGTGGAGTGCTGACCGGAAGTCGCGTGATCGCTGGTTGGGAGGGGGGTTGCGCCCTTGCCTGCCTGGCGGCTAGGCCAGGGCCGGTGCCCTGTGAATCTTTAGAATGTTGAAGCAGGCGGCTGCGAGGTGGGTTTCGGCGCGGGCGGCGGCAAGCCCGCGCATGCTGAACCGGTCGATGAGTTTCTTGAGGTTCCCGATCGCTGGTTCCACCGTGGCTGATCTGCGCTTGTAGAGCGCCCTGCCTTCTTCGGTGTCCAACCGGTGCTGCATCAAAGTGCGCGGATCGGCGTCTGGCGCAGGCGGCCCGTGGACCAGTTCACGCCTGGCTAGGTGCCTGCTTTTGCCTAATGCGATCAACCGGTCGGGGCCCTCGGCGGTGAGGTTCTCGGTGCTGGCGTATCCGGCATCGGCCAGCAGCACCCCGATCGGGTGCGGCCTACCAGTGACAGCCTCGATCAACACCTGAGCGCGTTGCGCGGCGGCCATCATCGGCACGAACTCGCGGGTGTCGTTGCTACACCCCACGGAACTGGCCACGATCAGCTGCTCTCCGGTCACCGCCAACTGCGCGTTGTAGGCCTGCACCCACCCTTTCCTGGTCGTCATGATCCGCGACTCGGGATCTGTCACGTTCACCGTGAACCGGGGGCCGGCGTCATCGCCCTGCGCTGGTTTCTGTGGCACCCGGGCGGCTTCGGCCTGCTCAGCCAGCAGCCGATCATAGTTGCGCTTTCGCCGCGCAGTATAGGCGTGAGACTCGGCGCTAACAGGCTCACGGAAGGGGGGCTTATGCCCGGCTGCCTTGGCCGCGGCGTAGGCCTCAACCTTGGCCTGCTGAGCGTTGAACGCGCTCTGCCAGGAGATCCGGGCCTGCTCCACCCGCTGGTCCAGATCCCCGCCGTAACGTCCCCGATGGCTGGCTCCCTTCGCCAGTCCCTGCTTACGGCGTTCAACCCGCTCATCACGCTCGCGCTGCACACGTTCGTAATCGCTCTTGGCCCGCCGCACCCCCTCCAACCACTTCGCGACCTCCTCCTTACGCGAGGCCGGATCGGCCATCACCGGATCCGGCTCATCGCCGCGGGCATCCCCGAACAACTCATCCTCAGCCGCATCCACCGCCTGCGCCTGCTCCACGATCTTGCGGGCCTGCTCACGCACCCACTTCTCATCCCGGTTAGCGTCCAACGACGCGTTCGCCGCGATCTTCGTGCCATCCACGGCCACCGTGTCCAACCGCACCAACCCATGCCCGGCGGCCAACACCAACACCTGACCGAACAACTCCTCGAACGCGGCGCTATGGGCCTGCCGGAACCGGGCCAACACCGTGTGATCCGGCACCAGATTCCCGCTCGCCACCCGGAAGCCCACATCCTGGGCACACAACCGCTCCAACTGCCGCGACGACCGCTGCCCGGTGCAATACCCCAACACCAGCACCGCCAACAACACGTCCGGATCGAACCCGGCCCGGCCCGCACCCCCACGACGTGACAACCGGTGAAACGCCGAGGTGTCCACCTGATCGATCACCTCCAACACCGTCCACACCAGATGATCCGGCGGCAACCAATCGCGCATATCCGGAGGCATCAGAAACTGCTGATCACGATCCCCAGACCGATACCCGTGAGCCATACCCAATCCTCCCGGGGCACCCACCCCGAAACACCCAGACACGCCGGATTTCGCAACAGGCTCTTAGTGAGGCGTTTGGCGCGCGGTTACCGCGTCAACTCCCCCAACAACGCCACCAACGGCCCAGTCGCGGCCACAATCTGCTCCCGAGCGACCGGATGCCACTCATCCCCGAGCACATGCGGGTCGGGGATGTCATCGGGATGGGGGGTTTCGGTGCGGCGGCGCCGGCGCCCGGCGGGCTCCACCGGCACCGGGGCCATCCCCCGCGCGGCATCGAGCTCAGCCACCAGCCATTCGGTGCGGCCGGTCGTCGGCAGCGGTACCACGAAGCGCCGCGGGTCGCCCTCCGGATACTGCCCCGGGGCCCGCGCGGCCGCCACCATCCCGGCGCTGAGGAGCCATTGCGACAGCCGCCCCGCCTGCTTGATCGTGAAGGTGCGCTGCCGCGCCGGCGGGTCGATCTCAACAACCGGCCCTTGATGCTCACGCGCGGCGGTCAGCACAAGATCCGCCCACGCCACCGCCTCGGGACTCAAAGGCACTGAACGATGGCTCGGATCGCTACATCCCGGCGCGCCCACCACCGCCCGCGTCCCCGCCGACGCGACCAGCACCCCGGGCACCGCGGCCTGCCGCAGCAGTCCGGCGGCCAGCGGCGAGCGGCAGATGTTCGCGGTGCATACGTACAGGACCTTCATGGCACTGCCCATTCTGCTCGCCGGTTACCCGCCGCCGGCCTGGCGGTCCCGCGTAGATTTCGTGTCATGGCAAATCTGCTCCTGGGACGCACTCCCGACGACGCGAAGACCGATGTGACGGTGGCCACCGACGACCTCGTGACCCACGGCGTCATCGTCGGCATGACCGGCTCGGGCAAGACCGGCCTGGGTGTGGGCCTGATCGAGGAATGCCTCAACGCCGGGGTGCCGGCACTGCTCATCGACCCCAAGGGCGACTTGACGAATCTCGCGCTGGTCTTCCCCGGGCTGACCGGCGCCGAGTTCGAGCCGTGGGTCGATCCGGCGCAGGCCAAAGCGGCCGGCGTCGACACCGCGACCTTCGCCGCACAGCAGGCCCAACTGTGGAAGGAGGGGCTGGCGCCGTGGGGGATCGCCGAGCCGGAACTGGCCGCGTTCAAGGCGAAATTCGACGTGGCCATCTTCACCCCGGGCTCCACCGCCGGCATTCCCCTGAACGTCCTCGGCTCGCTGCAATCCCCGCAGACCCCCGACCCGGAGGTGGTCGCCGACGAGATCGAGGGCTACGTCACCAGCCTGCTCAGCGTGGTCGGCATCAACGCCGATCCGCTGAGCAGCCGCGAGCACATCCTGCTCTCGAACATCATCGCCTCGGCGTGGGCGGCCGGCGAGAACATCGACCTGCCGACGCTGCTGGCCCGCGTCAACCAGCCGCCGATGCGCAAACTCGGGGTGTTCGACATCGACGAGTTCTTCCCGCCCAAGGAGCGCACCGCCTTCGCGATGAAGCTCAATGCCGTGCTGGCTGCGCCGAGTTTCGCGAACTGGATCACCGGTGAGCCGATCGACATTCAGTCGATGTTGTGGACAGCCGACGGCACCCCGCGCTGCGCGATCGTGACCACCGCGCACTTGTCGGATGAGGATCGGCAGAGTGCCACGAGCCTGGTCCTGAGCAAGTTCGTCACGTGGATGCGCCGGCAGAGCGGGACCACCGACCTGCGCGCGTTGCTGTACATGGATGAGGTCGCCGGCTACCTGCCGCCGACCGCCAATCCCCCCACGAAGAAGCCGATCATGCTGCTGATGAAGCAGGCCCGCGCGTTCGGCGTCGGGGTGGTCCTGAGCACGCAGAATCCGGTCGATGTGGACTACAAGGCGATCAGCAACGCGGGCACCTGGATGATCGGCCGGCTGACCACGGAGAACGACAAGGCACGCTTGCTCGAGGGCATGTCCAGTGCCGCCGGCGGTGTGGATGTGAGAGCCATCTCGGATCAGATCTCGGCGCTGGGCAAGCGGCAGTTCCTGGTGCGCAAAGCGGGCCAGAACGAGCCGGTGCTGTTCGGCACGAAATGGGCGCGGTCGTATCTGCGCGGGCCGATGACCCGCGACCAGATCGCCCAGGTGGTGACGAAGGTGCCCGCGGTGACTGCCCCCGCGACTCCCGCACAAGTGCCTGAGCCCGAGCACGCATCCGACGAAACCCCGGTGCCGCCGACCGTCGCCGGCGTGCCCGTGGCATACCTCGATCCGGCGGCGGCCTGGGCAGCGCAGGTGGGAGCGGTACCGGCAGCGCCCACCGGGCCCCGGCTGGAGGCGGCCGCAGTCGCCCGGGTGATTCTGCGTTACCAACTCGCGCGGGCTGGAGTGGCCCACGATCAGGAGTATGAGGCGGTCCTGTTCCCGCTGCCCGAGCAGACGATGACGTTGAGCCCGCTGGTGGTGGACTACGACGATCGGGATCTGCTCGCGGCCGCGCCGAACGCTGCGCGCTACGT
>Ga0208938_1000364_pt1 | contig 36568 bp, 14 predicted proteins | sample AD_UKC125_MetaG_FD_184434 | JGI IMG/M metagenome (GOLD analysis project Ga0208938, IMG submission 184434) | Active sludge microbial communities of municipal wastewater-treating anaerobic digesters from USA - AD_UKC125_MetaG (SPAdes) (version 2) | ecosystem: Engineered > Bioreactor > Anaerobic >...
CGTTTACCTACCTGGGCATGCCGCGTTCTGACCGGGTAGGGAAAATTGCGTCCGCTGCATGAAGCAGCGCGGGAAAAAGGGGGAGTCATGCCGAAATTTCGCAACCAAGCCAAATGGTATATTAGTATTTTCTAATAGTGCACCAACGCCGAGATTCAGGCTCCTAAAATTTCCAACGGCATGCAATACCGGGTCGCGCCATCCAACAACTTCGATCAGTGTACGTAGACCACCTGACTCTGCACGTACGTTTGCCAAAAATGCCGCCAACCGCTTAGACGTATTGATGTCGAACTTCTGCAAAGCCTCATTAATCGGGGCTACCCAGTCTGCCACATCCTCAGCCCGACGCTCCATAATGGCACCCAAGACTTCATTGGTAAGCTGTGAACTAATACCACCACCAGTATTACCCCTACCGCCTATAATAAGCTCATCACTGTTAATTAAACCATACGGCTGAGTACCTTCACCAAAGAGCGCCTGACTGATCTTCATTTTTTCGCTATCGGACTTACCTGATTTGATGTAGTTGATTTGTTCGTCAAGCGACCCGTTGCCGCTCACGCCATCATTCTGCGTGGCCGAATACACGGCCAGGAAGTCCTTGAGGGCGTCGGCCTGATTATTGGAAAGCGTGGCAGCAGGCTGGGTGCGGTTGATATACTGCAGCAGATCCGCCAGCTGTTCTGCTTTCTCGGCGTCCCATTTGCCATCACCGAGTGACTGCAGGCGCTCCTTTTCCTGAAGCAGGAATTTCAGTTTTTGCTCCGCAGTTGCACCACTCGCGTTGCTGGCAGTCACTCCGGTCAAATCGACGCTATTGGTACTCGCGAGACCAATCAGCCACTCGTCAGTGTAGATGCTTTTTTGATACTTCTCTGAAACAAACTTGGTATTGATCCCCAGATTCAGCATGTTACCCAGTTCGCCGCTGCCCTTGTACCATAGGCGCTCTGGTCGCCCCTGGGCCTTGGCGGCATTCTGCGAGAGCAACATCAGGTCATACACCCAGCTACTCATGCCCGCTGCCTTGTCACTGCGTTCGTCTTTCCAGCCTTCTTCCAGTTGCTTGCCAGCGAAATGCATCCAGTGTGGCGCGTTGTAGGCGTTGAGCCAGTCCAGGGTCTTCCGGCCCTCGGCATCGTTGAGGAGAATGCCATCGGCGCCAAACCTGGCTGGGTCGAATTGCTTTGTCTCCGCGATTTGCTTGTCGTAGTCGGCCTTGGCGTTCTTCATCGCCACCTCGATGGCATTCGCCTTGGCCACGCTGAGCGTCGTTTCGATGGTGGCTTTTCTTGCCAGATCTTCCAGTTTCTTGCCGGCAGGCCTCAACTCACAGGTTTCGGAGATTACGGTGGGGGGACTGTAGGTGCCGTCGATGCCGTTGTAGGTGACCTTGACCTTCACCACGCCCACTGCCCACGGGTTCTTTGAGTTGCCTGTTGCCTCCCCCTCGCCGGTGGTCGCGCCAGTGCCGTAACGAACGATTTTTTCGAAGAGCTGCAGTGCCCGCCGTTCCTCGTCGCCGAAGGTACCGTCGACCGAAAACTCCGAGAGCTTATTGAGGTCGTAAGCCGGGTAACCAAGATACTTCAGACGCTGTTCAATTCTGTACACGTCGAGCCTGTCGTTCTCTTGCCCAGCGACGACGTCGCCCTTGAAGTTCGTGTCGTAGCCAAAGACGGAATATCCTGGGTTGTCCAGTGGCCGATCCCCAACAAATGCATTGCTGATGCTTGCAAAATCCCTTGCGGTCACCACAGCGCGGCCAACAACCTCGCTCCCCTCGGGGCTTGAGGAGTCTTTGCAAGTGAAGTAGAACGACGCCTCCTTGTCATGCAGTACATTCCCGGAACGTAGCTTTTCGAGATCGGTGCTGGTCCCCTGATCGGTCAACACCGGCGCAAAGAACAGGACGCCGGACGTCTTGAAGCTGGCCTCCTCGGTGCTGAACTCGCCAAGACGGGAATAGGGGTCCTTGGACAGGCGGGTTCTGGTGATCAACTTCAGTGAAGTCCCGTTCGCGCCGCCGCTATCTGCGAGCCGATCGAGGTCATAGCTCTGAATGCTGAAGTCTCCCAGCTTTGCCATCCTCTCCGTAACGAGAGCCCGCAGGCGCATGTCCATGTTCTGCAGGGCTATTTTCGCCTCGGATTCCGATATCTTCTTCTCCTTGAGCAGTAATTGCCTGGCGGCAAGCTCACTCAAGTTCACACCGATCACGTCGCCCATCGAGCCGGTGGCCGCGACATCGATAAAGGCTGGATCGAAGGAGGTCCCGATCACGGTGTTGAATGACATTGCCGCCGCTTCCCCGCCAGGCATGGGGACAAGCTGTGCAGCATCGGGAGCCAACCTGAAGTGCGTGCGCATTCGATCGGTCTCTGGATGCGCGAGCGCGGCATTGAGCAACGCCCTGACGTCCCAAACCAGATTTCGGTTTGGTTGTTGTTGAGCGCCGTTGTCGATCGAACTCAAACGCCCCGTCAACTGCCCGAGCAGCACCTGGCCGTCTTCGGAAAGTGAGAGATTGACGATCCCGTAGCCATCAAGTGGCAGCGTAGCGCCAAGGAAACGCGCTTCGCCCAACTTGCCGAACGGGTCTTTCACGATCCCAAGCTTGCCGCCTACCGCAACCTTCTTGGCGCTGGCGGAACCGCCGATCGCCAGGGGTGGGCCATCTGGCGTCCACACGAAATTCGGGGCTTCATACATGGCAAGGTAGTAGGGGTCGTTGAAGTCGTAGTTGTCGTCGGAGACGATCGCGTACTCGACCCCATCCTGTTCTACGAGCACGGCGCTCTGGGCACGCTGGATGTTCAGGCGGTCGACATGAATCCGGTCCGTCGGCTGGAAAAGGCTGATCGCCGTCATCTGGGCGCCGGTGATCTTCCCGTCGTTGTCGCGAGTGATCTTGAGTGTCGAGAGGCCCTTGTCGGTATCCATGACATTCGCGATCAGGAAGCGGTCGGCGTCCCTGGTTGCGGTAATCGACTGGGGCGATTTTCCGCTCCGGCCGTCATCCGGAAGCGAAGCGACTACCGGCTTGGCGATCTCGCCGGTATCCATGTCCAGCGTGGAGAGGTCGAACACCCATACGCTGCCGCGCTGATCGGGGCTGGCGAGATTAGTGCTGTTGGGACTGATAGGCGTGCCAACGACCAGTGTCTCGCCGTCCGGACCGATCGCCATGCCCGATACGCCGTAGGCGGTTGATTCGATGCCTGTGCCCTTGAGCGTAACGATCTGGTTGAAGCGCGCGCTTCCGGGGTTGATGTCAACGGCCAGCAGGCGATAGGGCGCGCCTCCAGCGAAACGGTCGCCTTCGCCGATGAACAGCAAGCTGCCCACAGTCGCCAGACTGACGATGTTCTTGCCGGCGGGCACCGCGATGGTGCCAACAGGCTGGAAACTCAGCGTGTCGATGACATGGACGGCGCCGTTTCCGGCGACATAGGCGCGGGAGAGATCGTCGGCAAACACGACTGGCTGCACCTTGCCGCCGGTCAAGCGGTTACCCGCAAAATCATACCCCTGGCCGAGGATGTCTACCCGATTGATTTCGCTGACGTTCGAGTTCTGGCGGAGGAACTCCACGCCTGTGCGCGTCAGGGTAGCGGCCATCTGCGGTGGCGGCGAAATGCGCAGCACGTTGCCGGCAAATTCAAGCGGATCGCCGTCCGAGAACGTGCCGGATCCGTCGAGCTCGGCTGTCGAGATCAGGCGCACCAGTTGCCAGCGCAGGCTTCCTATTGCCAGGTTCTCGGGCGGCGTGACTGTGACCACTCCTTGCGTGTCTCCCGCGAACGTCTGCACATCCAGGGAGGAGCCGTTGTCGAACAGCGCCCGCAGGACAAGCTTGCCGACGAATCGATCCGGATTGCTGTTGGCAATTGTCAGTTTAACTGCGTTGCTTCCCGGCTCGGTTTCAGCCGCCGTCAGGTTTGGCACCACCACATTGCCCCACGGCGTGGGCGTCGGCGGCAATACCTCGCCGAGATCCAGTTGATAGGTAGCATCGGCCGGAACGCTCGGCAAGGGGACGTCAACAAATTGCGGGATGCCGAAGTGGTATTCGCCCACGGTAGCGCTGTCGGCTGCGGAAGCGACAATGCCCAGAATTGCCGATGTAATGAGCCCATCGAGCGCACCGCCGCTGAACGACACCTCAGGGCCGGCGAGGTTCAACCAGCTGCCGACCTTGCCCCAGAGCTGGAACACTCTGCTGGCAACACCTGCGAGCGAACTGCTGACCACATATTCGCCCGATTCAGTGAGGCCCTGGTACGGTGGGCTGGCGGTGCGGGCGACAAGATTTCCGGCTGCATCGGTGCCGAGGTAACCGTTGTCGACTAGCCACCAAGTATCCTTGTACGTTCCATCCGCCTGCAGAACCTTGCCCTTCCTGAAGAAACCCACTTCATCGCCGACCTGCGCATTGTTCGTATTCTGCAGGGGGACTGAAACCTGCAACGGATAGGTCGTCGCGCCTGTGCCCACGTCGAGCTTGAATGCGCCGAGCACCTGCAGGACGGTTGGCGCCGGCAGTGACATACCGAGCGTGGCTTCGATGCCGTCGATATTGAGGCGGTGGATGGCAACCGCGGTGTCCTGCTTCAGAGCACCAGCGCCGACCAGCACCATTTCGCCGGTGTCGGCCTGTACAACACCACCTTGCGCACTATTGACCGCAACGGCAGCCGGCGTGTCGGTGAGCGGGTTGTCGTCGGTGGATTGCGCGGGTGCCACCATGAGTAGGACGTCGCTCTGACCGATCACCTGCTCGGACACGTTACCCATTTGGTCAACATCAGTAGCGAGATGTATGACTGAGATGGTTGCCGTCCCGGATTTGAGGGCGGTGATGAGGCCATCGGCACTCACGGTGGCAACCAATGGGTCGCTCACCAGGTAGCGCGTACCACTATATAGGGCTGGCTGTGCCGGCACGGTGAACTGAGTGGTTTCGCCGCTGTCCGGATCGGTATAGCTGATGACCTGCTCCAGAAATCCGGCGAAGGCGATCTGGCTGGCGCTGTGGACGTCGTTCAGTTCACCACCATCCGGGCTGCCGACGTGTACTTTGAGCTGGCGGTTGCCGCCGGGCACCAGAGCCAGCGTGCCGGGGTAGACATCGGGCTCGACGCCAAGCGCTTCGGGCGCGTCTTCTTCCTCGCTGACGGTCGGGATCTCTGTCGGCAGGGCAGGTTGGACGTTGATTGCTGCCACGGTTTGCAGCACGCGTCCGTCGCTGTCCATGCGCCTGACGACGACCAGCGCCGGGCCTTCACCGGTCGCGTGGATCTGGTCGCGCGCGTCCTCAACCTGCAGTGGACTGGCTCCGACGTAGCCCATGCCGGCGATGTCGGCTACGGTGACATCGAGGTAAGTGGCGTCGGTAAGCGTTATGCCCTGCTGGTCCTCGAAATCGAGGGTGGCGTGCAGCCGCGCGGTTTGCCCCGCCTGGAGGCGGGCGAGGGGCGCGAGGTGGATGGCGGTGAGCCTCGCTCCGCTGACGTTCACCGTCAGTTCGATCGGTAGGGCGGCATTGTAGCCGTCGTCGGCCTGCACGGTGATCTGCGCTGTCCCGGTGTAGCCCGTTGCCGGCGTGAAGATCAGTGTTTGCCCATCGACGCCCAGATGGGCAGTGCCGTGCGTGGCGCCGAGCACCCGCCAGAACAGCAGGTCGCCTTCCGGGTCGTGGGCTGTGCTGGCGAGGTTCGCCGCGGTGCCGAGGTCGTTGTGGGTCTGCAGCAGCGGCAGGACGGACGCGGTCGGCGCCCGGTTGGCGGTGAAGCCGCTGTTGGCGAAGAGAATCTGTCGATCGAGGCGGTCGCCGGTGCCGTCACCGTTCAGGTCGGCGGCGCTGCTGGTCACTTCGGCTTCCCATAGCGCCGAATCGAGCGCGTCGACGCGGCCGTCGAGGTTAAGATCGCCGGCAACGCGGATACTGAGGGTGGCGTGACCTCTGCCGGTCAGACGCAACAGTTTCAGCCCACCTTCACTGATGCGCAGCAGCGTGGTGCGCGTGCCGTCGGCCAGGTTGCTGCCGAGCGTCTGGCCGCCGACGCATTCAAGCGATGCCGCCGGATCTTCCGTCTCGCTGGTGATGGCGACAATCACGGCTCCTGCGGCGCCGGGAAGGTGGGCGGTCGATGCGATTTCGTCGTCGCGGATCGTGAAGCCGATGACCGCGGTGCCAGAGAGTTCGCCGGTCCAGGTGTTGCCGACGCCATCCCATCGGCTTGGCGTGCCGAGATGTGCGCTGAGGTTGCCGGTCAGCAATCGGCCGTCCGGGGTGTAGCCATAGTGCGTGCCGTCGTCCGCGGTGTCGAGGGCGCGAACGAGCACCAGGCGGCCCTGGTGGTCGTAGCGATAGGCGGTGCTGCTGGGTTCGGTCTGGCCCTGCCGCACGCCACTGATGTGGACTATCCTCCCCTGGCCGTCGCGCGCGAATTCGAGGCGCTCGGCTGGGCGACCGTCGGCGGTCAGTGCGGCGACACCGGCGTCCGAGACCAGCCACTGGGCGCCATCGGCGAACGCGATGCGCTCGATGTGTCCTTGACCATCGAGTTCATAGCGGTCACCGGTGGGTGCGATCAGGGTGTAAGCGCCGGGTACCCACGGCAGACCGCTGACCCTGTCGTAGAGACTATTGCCCTGGCGAAGAACGCTGTCAGCGGTGTTGCTGCCGGCGGTCGCGTAGGCTTCGAGCGTCCAGCCATGGCTGCTGCTGAACTGGGGATGCCTGACCTGCGCCGCGTCCGCTTCGTTACCCAGGCGGTCGGCTTCGGTGGTCAGGGTGAAGGATAGCGAACGCACGCCGGTCGTCACCTCCGACAGGTCTTCCGGCACATTGAGCCAGACGCGGGCGCCTTCGAGCCATGCGGCGGTGGCGCCGGATGCCAGCGTCGCCGGCTGGTCACTGCTCAGTTGCGTGTCGAGCAGTGGTAGCGCCCAGTTGCCGAAATCGCCGCCGGGGTTCATCCCTGTCGGCTCGTCTTCGGTTGCCGGTGACGACAGCGAGGAGATGAGGCGCGTCAGGGCGAGGGTGTGCCCGCCGAGCGCGTAGCTGGCGTCGGTGACAAGCGCCTCTGGTAGAGCCTTGTCGGTGCTATCGACGACGATGCGGCTTTCGATCTCGCTGCTGCGACCGGCGAGATCCCAGGCCGTCAGGCGCAGGCGCCAGACGCCGTTGGCCAGGCGTCCGGGGTCGATATTGCCAAGGGCGATCGGCTGATCGAGGGCGATGACGCGGCTCTCCTGCTCGGCGAGTGTCGTCCATGCGTCGCTGCCGGCAGCGGCGACCTGCAGGCGCCAGCCCATCAGTTGCGCTTCGCGAAGGTTGGCGCTCAGCGCTGTCGGCGTGTGCACCTCGACCGCAGCGCTGCCGGCGAGCGCGCTGCCCAGCGTGCCACCCCAGGCCAACTGCGGCGCCAGGTTGTCGGACGGGTCCTTGACGCGCACGCTGTGCGTGCGGGTGGCCGTGAAGCCGTCACGATCGGTGGCGGTCACCCGCAGGTCGATCAGGCCGGGAGTAAGTGGCGTCAATCGCAGGCGTCCGGCGGCGTCGAGCGCGACGCTCTTCCAGGCTTCGCTTTCGTTGCTGCGCACTTCGACCGCGAGCTGGGCAATGCCGCTCCAGGCTTCGGCGCGAACGCTGACCAGCAGTAGTTGGCCGGGATTGACTGGCACGCTCGGCGTGGTCGAGACGAGGATTTGCGGCGGCTGGGCGGCGAGGTCGGCGACGGCGCGCAGGACAAAGCTGCGCGTGCTGCTGGCGTTGGCGCCGGGGCGACCATCGAAGACCTGCGCGGTGACGAGCGTATCGCCGATCTGGCCGGGACCGGGCGTCCAGGTCAGGCGTTGCGTGTGGCTGTCGTAGGTCGCACCGGTCGGCAGATTGGCAAAGCCGAGCGCCAGTGCCTGGCTCTGGATTGGGCCGTCCGGGTCGAAGACGGCGATGCCGTTGCTCACCGAGCCGTCGAAGACGACCGGGAGCGAGAGCGTGTCGCCGACGGCGACGGCGTGATTGCCGACGCTGATCTGCGGCCGGCGGTTGAGGTCGAGGACGCGCACCTGTACCTGCTGCGTGGCCACAGCCAGGCCATCGCTGGCGCGGAAGGTGAAGGTATAGGGGCGGCTGTCGGCGTTGCCGTTGTCGACGGTGTCCTGATCCGGCGTCCATTCGAAGCTGCCGCTGGCGGGATTGAACGCGACGCCCGGCGGCGTGTTCTCGTCGTGGAGCAGGGTCAACTGAACGGCGTCGTGATCGGCATCGGCCGCGCGTACCGTGAAATGTAGCGTATCGCCTTCGTTGACCAGTTGCAGCGGCAGCGGCAGCAGGCGCGGCCCCTGGTTGACGTTGGCCACCGCGACCTCGAGCGTACGGCTGAAGGTCGCCATGCCGTCGCTGCCGCCGACGCTGAAGCGCCACACTCCGGGCGCAAGGGTCGCGGTATTGCCGTCCTGTGCCGCAAAACGGTCGGGCGTCCAGGACAGCGACAGGCGGTTTTCCGTCGCAGTCGCCTGCATGCCGGGCGGCAGGTCATGCACCTGCCAGTCGATGAAGTCGGCGTCGGCATCATCGCCGAAAAAGTCGATCGCCAGCGGCGTACCTTCTCTGGCATCGACGCGCAGCGTGCCGCCGTTGTCGGCGATGCGCTCGCCGTCGACCTGCAGCCCGACCAGTTCGGGTGCCGCATTCTCGGCACGCACGACAATGCGCAGCCTGTGACGGCTGACGTTGGGGACCGGGTCGGCCGGTTCGATGTAACCGGCATCGCGCGGCGGCAAGCCGCTGTCGCTGACGATCAGCTCGATCTCATGGTTACCGATGTCGTCGGCGGTTGGGGTCCAGGCCAGCGTGGCCTGACCGTACTGGCTGGCGAGCTTCAGTTCGGCGCCGAGCGGCAGACCGTCGACGATCCAGGTCAGCGGATCCTGATCGAGGTCGCTGGCCGCTACCGCGACAGCGAGGGGTTGCCCGACGACGGCCACCACCTGCCGGGGTGCATTGATCTGTGGTGCTTCGCTGAAGCTGCGCACGCTCAGCACGAAACTGCGCGCCTCCGAGAGCGCGCCGGCCGCTGTTTCCGTGTCCGCAGACGAATCGCCGTCGTCGGTGGCCGTGAGGGTGATCGTGTAGTCGCCACGATCACCCTCAGCGGGCGCGACACGCAGGACTCCCCTGACTTCGCCGGGACCAGCGACCGGCCCGTGCGTCGAATCCAGGGCGGAGTTCTCGATGAACCGGGCAAAGCGCGGCAGGCCTGAGAAGCTGAGCGTGATCGGCGCGCCGGCCAATCGCGCGTCGGCGTCTTCTGCGAAGACCGGAATCTCGATCACGCTTCCGCGTTCAACGAAGGTGTTCGGGATGTCGGCGACGCTCGGCGCACGGTTGGCGTTGCTGACCACGATCGGCAAATGCAGTTGGCTGACCGCCGCGGTGCCGGCAGCCGCTCCAGCGCCTGACGAGGGATCGCCGTTGTCGGTGGCGGTGACGGTAATGGCGTAGCTGCCGGCCTGATCGTAGGCCGGTGTCCAGACGATCTCCAGCGTCTCGGCGTCGAAGACGGCGCCCGGCGGCAGGACGCTGATCTCGTAGCTGACCGTGGCCGGCGTCGTTTCCGGTCCGACGGGGTCGGCATCCGGTCGCAGGCGGACCTTGGGTGCGAATTCGGGGTTGTCGGGATCGAAGGCAAAAACGCTGACTCTGAGCGGTTGGCCTTCGACGACGTTCCAGGTTTCCGCCGGTGCGAAGATCGGCGCACCGTTGGCATTGGCCACGTCGAGCACCAGTTCGCGCCCGATGCGGGTTTCGCTGACCGTACCGTCGGTGGCGGTCCAGATGGCCGTCAGCGTCACCGGTACGGTGTAGCGTCCATGTTGATTGTAGGATGGCGTCCACGCTAGCCAGCCGGTCTCGGGGTTGAGCGTCGCACCGCCCGGCAGCCACGGCGCGCCGTATTCGAGGCGCAGCGTGCTGCCATCGACTTGCGCCCGGCCGGGGACGAAACCGGCGAGTTGCAGGGCGTAACTCTCGCCTTCGCGCAGCGCCTGTACCGGCAGCGGGTCGAGTACCGGCGTTGGGTACGCCTGTTCGACGGTGATCGCCAGGTTCCGGCTCGAAGTCGCCTTGCCGTCGCTAACAATGTGTGTGATGTCGCTCCAGGCGCCGGCCTGATCGTAGCCCGGCGTCCAGGTCAGCAGGCCAAGGGCGGCGTCGAAGGTAGCTCCGGGTGGCAGGTTCCTGATGATCTGGATGAGGTGGTCGCCGTCGGCATCGGCGGCGCGCAGGGGTAGCGTGAGTGTTTCGCCTTCCTTGAGTGTGAATTCCTCAATCGGCTCGAAGGTCGGTGCACGGTTGCCGCCGGCGACGGCGATCCGGAAGCGACGCCAGGCAAAGCCACCGCGGCTGTCTTCGACGCGCACCCGGATTTCACTGGCCGCCGCCGCTCTGGCGGTGGGCGTCCAGTTCAGGGTGGCGATGGCCAGCGTGCCCGCGTCGCTGTCGGTTGCCGTCGATGGCGTCAGGCTGACCCCGGCCGGCGCGTCGAGCAGTTGCCAGTAAAGTCGTGTCGCGTCTGCGGCGATGGCTTCGATCTGGGCACTCCAGTCCTCGCCGACCTGGGCAGACGGGAGTTCGTCGGCATCGCTTTCGCCGGCGATACTCAGCGTCGGCGGCAGGGTGTCCTGCGGCAACGCATATATCCCGTGCCCGAGGTTGGCCTTGACCAGCTCGGCCATGCCGGCACGCAGGTTCAAGGCGCCCGCCAGGCGGTTGCCGTGGACGATGCTCACCGTCTGGTCGGTGATCGTCGCACCGGCGGACAAACGACCGCCCAGCGCCCGCAGTGCGCTGCCCAGATCGAGGACCCAGAGATCCGCCTGATCGCCGCCGCCGACGGTGGCGCCGGCAATGATGTCCGCGAAGTGCTGCCCGGGATCGAGCAGCAGGGTCAGCGGCCCCTCGATCACCTCGCTGCCGATATTGGTGACGCTCACGTCGTAGCTGATTTCGCCAGTGGCGCGGTCGGCACGTGTATGCGAAAAATCGAGGCGTACGCGGTTGCTGAGGTCGCGCAGGGTGGTGAAGCGGGTTTCGAAGTCATTCCTGAGGGGTATTTCGGCTGCGCTTTGCAGGCGGCTGGAGACTTGCAGGTGGTAATTGCCGGCCTGCAGCCCGGCGACATCCAGCCACGCCGTGCGCGTGCCGGCATCCCAACGGATCGTGGCCGGATGCCGGCTACCCGTGGCAGACGTGCTGTCGCTCGCCATGCTGAGTGTATAGTTGTCAACGTTGAGGACGCTGCCGCCATCGTCGGCGTCACCAATCCACATGTCCTGGTCAAAAACCACGCCGATGGTGTTCAGCGGCAAGGGCAGCAATGCGCCGTCGGGTACCGTGACGGCCTTGACCAGCGGAGCCCGCCACGGCGCAATTTCGTCGATGTGCCCGGTTTCGGCGACGAGGACCCGGCCATCGTGCGTGGCGACGATGGACTCGCCACGCGTACCGCCGCTGGCAAGTTGCAGGCGTTCTCGGCTGGCCAGCTCGATCATCCATACGGCGCTCTGGTGTGGCGTAGCCTCGCCGGCAGCGAATACCGGGCGCTGCCCGAGCTGGCTTGAGGCAAGCAACAGGCCGGCCAGCGGGGTGTCGGCGGCGCCAAAAGCGATGCTGTCGATGACACCAGGGAGAGCATATTCGAGTTCTGCACGGCCGACGTCACGACCGTTCATCGGGAAGCTGAGGATTTCACTGCTGGGCGTGGGCGCGGCACTGGCGATTTCGCTGCCGCTCCATTTGACTGCCCACAGCCGTCCATCCGGCGCAAAGGCGAGGTCGCCGACGCGCTGCGTGCTGAAGTGATTCCAGGCCCTGGCGGGATCAGCCTCGGCCGGATTGTACACTTCGATGCCGCGTCCGGAAGAGACGTAGATCTTGCCGCCCTGCGGGTCGATGGCCAGCGCATGCGTCAGTGGATCGCCGCCCGGCGCCTTCAGGCGCTGCAGGATGGCACCATCGGCGGCGTCGACCTGCAGCAGTTCGGCGCCGGTCATGACCCACAACTGCCCGAGCACATCGACGGCCATGTCGAGTATCGGTGCATCGAGGGTGAACAGCGGCGTGCTGCCGCTGCTGCCAACTTCGAGGCCGTTCTTGCCGTAGCGATAGACCTCGTTGCGCAGGGCGCCGGCACTCGCCAGGATGCTTTGATCGGGCATTTCGAGTAGCGCCTGCGCACCGATGTCGGCCGCGCTGGCGCGGTAGCCCTGGGCAAAGCCACGCACGCTGAAGGGAGCGAGTACCGCGCGCAGATCGCTGTGCTGGCTGCTGGCGACCAGCCCTGGCAGTTGCCGGCGGGCTTCGGCAAACAGCGGATTGCTCGGGTAGCTGCGGTCAGTCGGCGCGAGCGGTGTGCTGGCAGTCTGCGTGAGCGTGGCATTGCCCCCGAGTTCATCGAGTACGTCCTGGCGGGCGCCGTCATCAGGCAATACGGCGTTGGCCACGACGGCCGCTTCGCGGTTGCCGGCCCGGTCGGTGGCCACTGCCAGGAACTCGTAGTGCCTGCCCGCTTCGCCGGTAAATAGTGCCTGTGTCGTCTGCGGGTCAAGCTGACGCTGCCAGATGCGGAAGTCGCCGGCGTCCTCGGCAACGTAGAGGGTGACCGACTTGACGCCAGAGAGGTCGTCGATGCTGCTCCATTGCAGGCCGAAAATCGGTGCCGCGTCAGCAGCACCCGCCGAGGTCAAGGTCGTGACCTTGAGGGTGGTCTGCGGCGCACGCGTGTCGAGTCTGACCCGCGCAGTTTCGCTGTCGATCGGCGGTGCGGCGTCGACCAGCAGCCGAGCCGCGGCGGCAATTTCGCTCCCTGCGGCGGCGCTGGTGGCGGCACGCACGCTGTAGCTCGCGAAGCCGCGCCGCAGTTGATCGGTGGCAGAGCCCGAGGCGTCGGCCGCGGCGTTCGACGCGCCGTCGAGATCCCCGGCCAGCAGCCCGCGAGTTGCGTCGCGTAGAACCTCGCCGCTATCCGGGTCGATGGCCTGCAACAGCCAGGTCGCGATGCCCGTCGATGGCTCGACGCCAGCGCTGATGCGCAGGATGAAGCCCTTGCTGGCGGTGAAGTCGAAATCGCCCTGGAAACTGGCCTGATCGGCTGGCAGGTGGACCTGAATGTCGCCGATCCGGATGTCGCCGAGCCGGAACGAGCGCGCGTCAAGGCTGGGGTCGAGCTGGCTGACCAGGCGCAACTGGCCGACCGGGGTTTCGCTCGGGTTGCTGAAGGTAATGTTGAAGGGGAGTGGGGTATCGGCCGGAACGTAGCCCTGGCCATCGTCGCCGCGTAGTACCTGCGGGCCGCGCACGCTGAGCAGCGTTGCCGCGGCAGCCGTCTCTGCGGTGGCCTGCTGCAGGTAGCGTCCGAGATCGAGCGCCTGGCCGGCGACGGCCTTGAAGTCTTCGTCGAGGACCCCGATGTGGCGCAGGTATTCAAGTTCTGACCGGCCACCGACAAAGATGTTGAAGTCGACGAAGTGCGTTGCGTGGCTCGCGCCAAAATCGAAACGCGCCGCGTCGGCCAGCGCTGGAACCGGGATTTCGACGCTGCCCTCCGGGATCTGCCGCACTTCCAGATAGTCGACCGGCGCCTGGGCAGCATGGGTGTCGCCGGCGTAGCCGGCGGTATCCCCGTACCAGGACTGCACCGTGGAGAAGAAGCCGAGAATATCGGCTTCGGTGCGATAGCTGTCGCCGCCCTTGCCCAGCAGGATGCCGGTGGCCAGCGTTGCATTGAGGCTCAGTACCTGGGGGTGATCGCGGATCGGCGGTGCTTCATCGAGCGGCCGCAACAGGCCGGCGGCTTCCAGCGCGGCCAGCCAGCCGGTTTGCCATTGCGCTGCGTCGGCGGCCAGTGCGGCAAGGCTGGGCGGGGCAGCACTGTCGGCAAGAATCGCTGCCCGCAATTTCTGTGCGTGTGCTTGCTGATCGGCGATGAATTCGTCGCGGGTCAGCGGCGTGGCTGCGCCGGCGACGTCGAAGCGGAACGGTAGGGCCAGTGCTTCGAGACGGGTGAGGTGTTCATCGGGAACCCTGGACAGGAATTTCCTGGAGAGGCCATCGGCAATGCGGTCGAGATCCGCCACTCCACCATCGAGCAGTCCTTGCTCCTGCCAGTCGGGGCGCAGCGCGTAGAGTCGGTTGCGCAGACCGGCGAAGTCGTAGGCCAGCCATTCGGCAAGGCCCGGATAAGTCTGGAGCGTGAATGACGTGCCGACGAAGCCCCCGGCCTGCAGGTCGAAAACGTAACCCGGCGCGAGGTTACTGCCGCGGTCGTTGTCTGTGCCGTCCAGGCGCGCCCAGGGAATGTCGCCGCGAGCGGTGCCGTCGCTGGGTGTGGTGCCATAGCTGCGGGTGTTGCCGGCGAGGTCGATAGTCCTGCCGTCTGGCCGGCCGCCGACGCTGCTCCCGAAGACGAGGTAGGGCAGCTGCAGTCCTTTGAGGACATCGGCGCTGACACCCATTTCGGGGACGCCGAAGTCAAAACGCACGTAGGGCGTATCGAGATTGCCGAGGTTCTGCAGCGAGACGCTATAGGTCGCGCTTTCGCCGGTCGCCAGTGTGCGTGGGCCGCCGATGCCGAGGGACACTTCGGTCTCGACGCCCCGTTCGACGAGATAGCGCTCGGCCTCGGTGACGCGCTGACCATCCGGGTTGATGATCGTCAGGTCGTAGAGCCCGTGCGGCAGTCCGCGGCTGTCGAATACCGCCCGGATATGAGTGGCGTCGAGCACCTGCCAGCGATCGGGTTCTACCTCGGCGATGCCGGGTCGCGAGAGCTTGACGAGCGCGCCGGCCAGGAAGTGCGAACCGTGGATGTCGAGCGTGATCCAGCGCTGCGCGTCGTCCCCGGTACCCCCATGGTCCGGGGTAATGCGGGTGATCGACAGTGGCAACAGATCGGCGCGCAGGTTGATCGGCGAGTTCGCGGCTCCCTGGCGGGCGCGTACCAGCAGATAGTAGTCGCCGGCACGGGTATTGGGCACCAAAGCCTCCTGGTCGGCAGCCACGGGATTGCTGTAGGCAGCGTCGAAGACGGTGCCAGTGGGCAGGTCGCCGTAGCGCAGGTAGACCTCATTGCTGCCTTCTGCAGCCGCGGCGTCAAGGCTTGCACGCAGGGTTTCGCCGGCGGCGACGCTGATTTTGTAGACGCGTGCCTCACCGGGACTGAGGCTGCTGGTCACCAGGCTACCGACCGGCAGCTCCGGCACGCGCACCTGCAGCGTAGCGCCGGAGGCCATACGGTTGTTGACTTCACCCGGCGGCAGCGCGAGGCCGCTGGCGGTGTAGGCGATCCTGCCTTCGAAGACCTCGTTGAAGAGGTCGGGCCGGACGATGACGCGCCAGTTGCCGTCCCTGATCGGCGGCAGTGGGGTGCTCAGTGTGCCACTGTAGCTGCCGTGGCCGGGGAGGTCGCCGACGTGCTCGACCATGCCGATAAGCCGGTCGCCGAGATCCCAGGTATTGTCGGCAGAAAGGTAGATCGCGTCGGTCCAGCGGCCGTAGGCGGTATTGATCGAGTCGTTACCGATGGTGAAATCGACGCGTATCTCATCGCCGACGCCAGCGCTGGCAGGCAGCAGGACCTGGGTGACGGTGAGGTCGGCGGGTGGCGGTGCTTCGACCAGAATCGGTTGCGGCGCGGTGGCGGCGTTGTTCTGCTCCTGGCCAAACTCCCGGACATTGCCGGTCTCGCCGCTTCCCCAGGCGCGTGCCGGATCGCTGATCACGAAGAGGTAATAGGGGCCTTCGAGGTCCCTGGGTGCGCTGACTTGCAGGTGAGCATCGTAGCTGCCAGCAGCGGCGAGTGCCCCGTGGTGTGCAAGATAGCCGAGGTAGCGGTCCTGATCGAGATCGAGGAAGCGGTCCCTGGAGAGATAGACGAGATCATTCCAGGCGCCCTGATCGACTGGCGTGTCGCCACCCGCGTTGCGCACTCGCCAATCAACGGTGAAAGGCTGTCCGGCAAGCACGCTCGTCGGAATGCTGACTTCGCTCACCTGCAAGTCTGGTGGGGTAGCCAGCGCCACGGAAAGCGTCGCCGACGCTTCGTTGTTACCCTCATCGCGGAACTCCTGCAGCGTGCCTGTGCCATCGCCGAATCGACCCAGTCCCGGCAGGCCGTCGCGGATCGTGCTGCGTTCGCTGGGGTTCCTGGCGAACGCGGTGTCGGCACGCACGATCAGGTGGAAGTCACCGCTGATCGAATCCGGCAGCTTGAAGGTTGCCGAGGCGGTATAGGACTCGCCCACTTGCAGGTACTTCGGCTTGCCGTTTTCGGTGATGCTGATGCTGCGGATGCCCAGCGACACTTCCGACGGCGACCCGCGGTCGAGCAGGGGGTAGTCGCCGTCATCGAGCGAGGCATCACGTGAGAGGTAGAGGCCATCAAACCAGGTACTGCTGCGCGTCTGCCGTGTTCCCCGGTTGCTGACCGTCCAGGTAACGGTGATCGGCGTACCCGAGCGAGCGTCGCGATCTGAAACGACGATCTCGTCGATCTGCAGGTCGGGTTCGCGGTAGGCAACGTCGAGGAGGGCACGGCCAAGGTTGTTGTCGTTACGGGCGCCTTCGTAGGCTGAACGCGCGTAGTAGGCCTCCCTGGCGTTGGCGTTGTCGCCGGAAGTGAGTTCGCGACGGGACTGGCGCAGTCGTGGATCACCGACGTCGCTTTCGGCATCGGTGATGAGGTAGAGGTAATACCGGCCTTCGCTACCGGCCGGCAGGCGGACCCTGGCAGAAGTGGTGTAGCTGCCGCCGGCGGCGAGGCCACCAAGGTTGGCGTGATTGAAGGTGCCGAGTGGAATCGCGCGCTCGGGGATGAACTCGGGATCACGGCTGAGGTATACCGCGTCGACCCAATCACGGGTTCCCGACCAGACGGCAGCGCCGAAGTTGCCGACCGTCCACGTCACGGTCGTTTCCTCGCCCGAACTGGCGATTGCTTCACTGCGCAGCTCGGTGACGCGCAGGTCGGCCGCCCGGGTGGTAACCAGTGAAGCGGCGGCACGGCTGTTGTTGGCTTCGCCGGTTTCGCCGACCTGGTTCGCGATGTCGGTGCGCACGATGAGGTGACGTCCGCTGACCGATGGCGCCAGCGGCAGCGTCTGTGTCAGAGTGTATTTCTCGCCGTTGCCGAGACTGCGGCTCTGTGCAAAATTGCCGAGATGCCAGATCTCGCGTGCGGCGTTCCAGTCGGCGTTGTCGGTGAGGTAGACCGCGTCGACCCAGCTGCCGGTAAAGCGCTCACCGTGGTTTTCTACGGTGTAGCTGAAGGTATAGGCGTCGCCGGCACTCGCCATTTCGGGGGCGACGACTTGGCTCAGCACCAGATCCGGTGGTGTGCTGCCGAGGATGCTGATCGGCCGCGCCAGGTAGTTGTTATTGTCGATCTGTCTCGGGTCATCGGGATTGATGTGCGTGGCGAGCGTGTCTTCGAGCATCACATCATAGGTATCGCTCCAGACGGTCAGGTAATACTGGCCGGAAGGCGCATCGTCGGGGATCGTCACCTGCGTGGTGGCGAGATAATCCTCGCCGACGCCCAGTTTGCCGATATGGGAGAAGGACGCGAGCAGGATGTCGCCCTTGTAGGCGCCGGGTCGGCGCTTGTCGCGTGCCAGCCAGATGCTGTCGGTCCAGGTATCGAGCGCTGCCGATTCGCCACGGGTAGCGGCACTACCGTGGTTCGTCACCTGGTAGCGGACCTCGATGCTGGCACCATGCACCGCCTGGTCGGGGGCGACGACCGCGCTGGTGACCAGATCGGCAAAAGGCTGCGGATCGATAATGAGATGCGCCGCACGGACGTTGTTGCCTTCGTTCGGGTACTCGTCGACCTGGGTGCTGCCGTCGGCGACGACGATCAGGAAGGCTTCGCCGCGCTGACGGATGGGGATGTCGATCAGCGCTGTTTCGTTCGTGTAGGCTTCACCCGGTGCGAGCGCCCCACCGTTGCCGAATTGTCCGACGAGGCGGTCGTCGGCGCTGAGCTCGGCATCGAGCGAGAAATAGACCTTGTCGGTCCAGCGGCCATTGCTGGCGGTCGTGCCGACGTTGCTGACGGTATAGCGGATGGCTGCAGCGGTACCAGCGGCGACGTGTTCGGGCACGCTCACGGTGGTCACCCGCAGGTCCGGCCGCTGGTCCTGCGCAACCTCGATGAGATCTGCGGTGGTTCGCAGGTTGTTCTCGCGGGCGGCGCCATGTTCGTAAACCTGTTTGCCGCCGCCGCCCAGATTGGCGTTGGTGATCACCTTGACCCGATACAGGCCTTCTATCTTCGCCGGCAGACGGACTTGCTCGGTGCGCGTATAGCGCATGCCGGGGTCGAGGCCGCGGTCATAACCAAAGCTGCCGAGTGCGATGGCCTGGCCTTCGTCGCCCACCGGCAGCAGCCACAGCGAGTCGATCCAGGGCACGCTGGCGGCAGCATCACCCTGATTGAGTACGCTCCAGGAGACGTCTGTCGAGGCGCCCTCATGGCCGGTGGCCGGCAGCTCAACTTTTTCCACGACGAGATCCGGCGAGGCGGACAAGCTCACCGGCACGGCTGCCGAGCTAGCGGTGTTGTTGTTGCCAAAAATGAACTCGAATGGGCCGCCGGTCCGCACATTGAGATAGTAGTTGCCGGAAATACCTTCCGGCAGGACGACGTCGAGGCTGCGGCCGTAGCGGTCACCGACCGCCAACTGGCCGATGTGGCGCGCGCTGCCGAAGGAAGCAACGACATCGCTGCCGTCGGCATTACGGCTGAGCCAGACCTGATCCGACCATTCGCCGCTGTCACTGATGCCGATGCCGCGGTTGATGACCTCCCAGGTGACCCGCAGCGGTCGACCGCTGGCTGGCGTTCCCTGCATGCCGACCGAGGCGACCTGCAGGTCGGCGTAGGGTATCGGCATGACGTCAAGCACCTCTGTGCCACGGCCGACGTTGTTGGCCTCGGCGAAGTTTTCGAAGACTTCGCTCTGCGCATCCGTGACGACGAAAATCCGGTAACGTGCCGCAGTGGCCGGCGGCAGGAGAATTTCAGCTGCGCCGGCATACGACTCGCCGACGGCCAGAGTGCCGACGTGCCGATACTCTCCAACCACACGGTCATCGGCATTGCCGAGCACCGTATCGGCGGAAAAGACGACCCGGTCGCTCCATGTGCCGCTGCGCCCGGCGCCATTGCCCTGGTTGTCGACTCGCCAGTTGACCGCGACACGTGCAGGATCGCCGATCACCTGCATGGGCGCCGACACCTCGCTGACGACGAGATCGGCGTAGGGTGCGCGGTCGACGTGGAGCGTGCTGCCGCTTCGGTTGTCGTTTTGCTCATGGTCGTCGATCCGGCGACCCGAGTCGCTGACCACCACCAAATGGTAATCGCCATCGCAATCGAGCGGGATGTCGAACGCCGCGCTAGCGGTGTAGTTGGCACTCACGGCCAGACCGCCGGCGTGCGCAACTTCGGCCAGCGGGCGCGTCAGCGTGCCCTGGACGAGGTACACCGTATCGACCCAGTCTCCGGAAGCGCTGGCGCCCTGGTTCCCGACGCGCCACGCGACCTCGATACGTTCACCCGAACGGGCGAGAGTCGGCGCTCGGACCTCCGACACCACCAGATCGGGACGTGCGACCTGCACGCTGGCGGTTGTCTCGTTGTTGTCTTCAGCGTGGCGTTCGTAGAGACTGTTGTCGGCATCGGTTCTGACCAGCCAGCGAAATTCTCCTTCCGGAGAGGCTCCGGGCAGAACGAAATCGACCGTCTGCGTGACCGTGCCGCCGGCCTGTAGGCTGCTGGTATGCAGGACGGTGGCGACCTGCTGCAGGCCTCCCTGCATACCGAGATCGATGTAGACGCGGTCGCGCCACGCGTTGGAGGTGGCCGCAGTACCGCTGTTGCTGACGGTGTAGCGCAGGCTGGCGGAGTCACCGGGCCGCAGGGCTCTGGGCCCGAAGACCTCGACGACCGCCAGATCGGGGGTCGGAGTCAGGCTGATCGCCAGAACGTCGTTGCTGGCGCGGGTGTTGTTGAGGGTCAGTCCGGCTTCGTCGACGTTGCGCCCGGCGTTGCTGTCGACGATCACGAAATAGTCGCCGCTGAGGTCGCGCGGCAGGGTGATCGTCGCTCGGCCGGGGGTGCTCTGGCCCGCCGCCAGCACGCCCGCGTGCGCCACCGCACCGGCCAGGACGAGGTCGTCGCTGCTCAGCGTAGTGTCCGAAGAAAGAACGACGCGATCGCTCCACGACGGTCGATTGGTGGTGACGTTGCCCTGGTTGCGGACGACCCAGTTGACGACGATGGTCTCGCCGCTTCGTGCTCCGCGCGGTACGTTGACCTCGTCGAGTACGAGATCCGCATAGGGCGCGATGATGTCGATTGCACGCGCGGTCTGGTTATCGGCGCGGGTATCGGGTTCCAGCACTTCGGTGCCGCTGTCGCTGCGTATGCCGAGATGGTAGTGTCCGGCACTGCGAATCGGGATTGCGACTTCGGCAGTCTGGCTGTAGCTTTCGCCGACGCGCAGCCCACCGCTGTGGCGAACGCTGGCGATCACCACGTCGTCCGCGTCGCCGATCAGCGCATCGGTGCTGTAGACGATCTGATCGGTCCAGTCCTCGTCGGCGTCGGTGGTGCCCTGGTTCGACACCGACCAGCTCACGCGGATGGGCAACGTACCGACCGCGCTGCTCGGCGCGACCAGGGCGTCGACGCGCAGATCGGCGTAGGGCCGGGCCGTTGCCGTGGTGGTCGTGACCGCGCGGTTGTTGCTTTCGGCGTCGCCACGGGTGTTGATTTCGAGCAGCGCACCCTGGCCGTCCCGACCTTCGTCGGTACTGACGCTGATCTCGATCTCGCCGACACCTCGGACGCCCTCCGGGAGCCTGAAAACCTGGCTGCGCAGCCGTGACTCGCCGGCGGCGATGCTGCCGTTGCCCGGCTGCGCGGGGTCATAAGGCACAGCGGCGTCGAACAGGATTTCGCCGGTAGAGCGGTTCCTGATCAGCAGATGGTCATTCCAGCCGGTCTGCGTGGCGCTGCTGCCATCGTTGCGGTCTTCCCAGGAGATGTGCAGCTCGTCGCCGGCAAAGCGCTCGCCGGGAAGGGTGTGCAGGTTGATGACCCGCAGGTCGGGAGCGTTGGCGACCGAGTAGCTGCTCTCGTTGTTCGCCTCACCGGTGCCGCCGGCGTTGTTCTCGGGCACGCTGTTGTGGTCATCGACGACGATCCGGAAGATGATCCGGCCGCTGCCTCTCGTGTCGTCCGGCCAGACGAAGGAGAGCAGACGTTTCGACGACTCGCCGCTCGCCAGGGCGGGGCGGCCGTCGACGAGTTCCTGGACGACGGTGCGCGTGGCGATGAGTTCGCCAGTGCTGCCGTTGTAGACTTCGAGCCGTTCGCTCCAGGTATTGTCGATGTCGAGCGTGCCCGAATTGGTCGTGCTCCAGGAAACCGTGACCAGATCGCCGGGCGACCAGTTGCCGGCTGGCGCGATGCGGACGCTGCCTATCGTCAGGTCGGCCTGTGGCGTGGTGGTCTCGCTCTGGTCGAACGGTCCCCAGTCGAAATTGTCGCTACCGGCGGGCGGCAGCGGCTGGGTGACGATCGGCAACAGCGAATCTCCGGAGGCGATGCCACCGAAGTAGCGCCAGCGATCGAAGCGCGCCGCCCCCTCGCCATCCGCCGCACTGCGCACCAGGTCGGCGGCACCGCTCAGCCCCGGCAGGGAAAAGTAATGCGCCTCTGCAAGCCAGGCACCCAGGACACCGCCGCCAGCGGCGGCGTAGCCTGACTCGCCGGCGAGCCAGACCCTGGCGATCGCCCGGTCTGAGTCATCCTGTCCGATCTGCAGCAGATCCGTGCGGCCATTCCCATCGACGTCTGCGGCTACGAACTGCTGGTTGACCAGGGCATCGGCGAGAATGTCGGTCGTTGACTCCTCGAATCGCCAGTCGTCATGGCTGCTGCCGGCGCTGCGCCAGGCCGTCACCCGCAGGGTGTCGTCCTCGTTCTTCCAGATGCGCAGCACATCGTCAAGACCATCGCCGTCGGCGTCGCCAGTCAGAAAGTCGACGTTCTGCGACCAGATCCCGAGGCCGCCATCGTGGTAACGAGTGCTCAGCAGTCCCGTGGGCGCACCTTCAAGCCACAGCAGGCGCGTGCTGAGTTCGCTGGTGTTCGGATCCTGGTCGGCGTCGCGCGGCACAAACACGAAGTCGCCGCGACCATCGCCGTTGTAGTCCAGCGACAGGGCGGTGGCACTGGTGGTCTCATCGCGATACGGGTTGCGGTCGCCGCTTCGGCTGAAGCCGAAGCCGTTGCCCTGCCAGACGGTGAGCCGGTTGACGCCGTTGCCCGGCAGCCATTGCACCACCAGATCGGCCTGGCCGTCGCCCGTGGTATCGGTCAACGTGTAGCGACTGTTTGGTGGATATTGACCGATCGTCGTGCTGCCGACGGCCAGCAGATCTTCGGCGCCAGGGCGCCAGGTGTTGGCAACCACCTCTCCGTCGGCTTGCCGCCGTATTTCGAGCAGTTCGCTCCTTCCGTCACCGTCGAGGTCGCCGACCAGATATTGCGTGCTTGCCTGCCACGGTCCCAGCAAGCTGCTGTTCCCGGGGGTGAAACCGCCAGAGAGGTCGTGTCCAGTAGGCAACCACAGTCTGGCCATCGCCATACCGTCGGGGCGGCGACTCAGCTCCAGCAATTCCGTCCGATCGTCCCCGGCAAAATCCGCGGCAAGCACGCGAAGTTCCCGCCCACGGTCGGGGTGGCCGGGCAGGCTGACGCCGTCGGTGAGCCAGGCGCCGATATGCTGCGTACCATCCGATTCCTGCCAGCTCGCGACCAGATCCGCCCGACCATCGCCGTCGTGGTCCTGTACGACGTAGGTGGCGCCAGCGTGCCAAATTCCGAGGTGGTTGTCGCCGGCGGCCAGGTAGCTGATGCGGTGATCGACCAGCGCCGCCATCCAGCGGGTGGCCACTGTTCTGCCATTGCTGTCCTGCCAGATCTGCAGCAGGTCACCGCGGCCGTCACCGTTGAGGTCAGCGGCGTGGAATTCTTGATTCAGCCGGGCTGCACCGAGGGTGGAATCGCCCCAGTTGTCGAATACCTTGCCCTGGCTGCGCCAGAGCGTAAGCAGCATCTGCCCGTCGTCGGCTTTCGAGATCCGCAGCACGTCGCCGCGCGCATCGCCATCGGCATCGGTCGCGAGCATGCTCACGTTCCGCGACCAGACTCCGATAGATTGCTCGCCTGAACTCCAGAACCCGTCGGGCGAGACGTTCTGCCAAAGCAGGCGGGTGCTCTGGTCGCTGAGATTCACGTCGTGGCTGTAGTCACGCAGCACCTCGACGAGATCGCCACTGCCGTCGCCGTTCATGTCCAACGGCAGGATCAGCGCGTCCGGTGTCGATGCGCGCGCTTCTTCCTGTGACGACTGCTCGCGGAACCGCCGGCCATCGCCCTGCCACAGCGTGAAATGGCTGGCGCCGTCGCTCGATGGCGATTGCACGAGCAGGTCGGCACGGCCGTCGGCCGTCGTGTCGCCGAGGGTGTAGTGGCTGTTCGCCCCCAAAGGACCGAGATTGGTGCTTGCCGCCGCAACCAGGGTCGTGGATCCACCCAGCCAGGTATTGGCCACGACGTTGCCGTTGGGCTGGCGACGGATTTCCAGCAGATCACTGCTGCCGTCGCCGTCGAGGTCGCCGATGCGATATGGCGTGTCGGCGAGCCACACGCCGAGTTCAGCGCCACGCCCGGCGGCAAAACCACTTCCGGTGGACAGCCAGGGCGTTGCCACGGCCATCCCATCGGCGCGGCGGCCCACCTCCAGGAGATCACGGCGGCCATCACCATTGAAATCGGCGTCGAAAGTGACCACGTCGCTGCGCGGTTGGTGCAGGGTCGTCAGGTTGACACCATCCGACAGCCAGGTGCCGATCTGCCGGCGGCCATCGCTTTCCTGCCAGCTTCCCACCAGGTCGGATCGACCATCACCGTTGTGGTCCTGTGCAAGCCAGATGCTGTCCTCGTACCAAGCGCCGAGCACGCTGTCGCCACCCTGCAGGTATTGCACCTGCTCGCCGACCACGGTCGCCATCCACACACTGGCGACCGCTTCAGCATCGCTGTCCCGCCAGATCTGCAACAGGTCAGACCGGCCGTCGCCGTTGACATCGGCGCTCAGGAACTGCTGGCGGTTCCTGGTGTTGCCGAGGGTGCTGGGGTTGGTCCAGTCGCCGAGACTGCTACCATGGCTGCGTCGGATGTCCAGGTGCACCTGGGCGTCGCTCCAGACGCGCAGCACGTCCTGGCGCGCATCACCATCGGCATCGCCTGTCAGGTACGTGAAGTTCTGCGCAAAGGGCTGCAACTCGCGTGCGGTGTCGCCATCGTAGTGCTCCCAACGGCCATCCGCACTCCCTTGCCACCAGCGCATGGCCGTGGTGTAGCCACCGCTATTGGCGTCGGGTTCGCGGTCCACGTAGGCGAAGTCGCCGCGTCCATCGCCGTTGAGGTCCAGCGGTAACACCGCCGAAGTGGTCAGGTTTTCGGAGGGCGTCTCCTGGTACGCAGCTTCAACAAATGTCCGACCGTTCCCTGGCCAGATCGTGAACCGGGTATTGCCATTGCCCGGCAGCGAGTACACCATCAGGTCGGCCCTGCCGTCGCCGGTACTGTCGCTCAGGGTGTAGCCGTTGCTCTGCGGGAGCGTGCCGAGCGCCGTGCTGCCGCCCGGCAGCCAGTGCTCGGTGCCGGCGAGCCAGGTGTTTGCTGACACCTGGCCATCATCCTGACGCCGGATTTCCAGCAAGTCGCTCCGGCCGTCAGCGTCCAGATCTCCCACGAGGAAATGCGTGCTGGCTTGCCAGATGCCGAGGTCGACGCTGCTCCCTGCGGTGAAGCCATCGCCTGTGGATAGCCAGGGAGTGGCCACTGCCGTGCCTTCTGTAGTCCGGCTCAGTTCCAGCAGGTCGCCGCGACCGTCACCGTTGAGGTCTGCCGGCAGCACGCGCGCGCCGCGATCCCGATGGCTTGCCGGCAGGGCGACAAAGCCCGGGCCGTCGTTGAGCCAGAGCGTGACCGCTTCGTCGCCTTGTTGAGTGGTTTGCGTCCCGACCAGATCGGCACGGCCGTCACCGTTGTGGTCAAGGAAGCGAAAATCGGTTTCGCCTGGGCCAAGGTCAAGCACCAGATCGGGTCGCTGCTCCAGGCGAATCGTGGTCGTATCCGCGCCCACTTCATCTTTTGTCAACCAGCTTTCGAGCACCCAGCGCCCGTCGGCGTTCTGCCACACTCGGGCAAGATCCATGCGAACGTCACCATCAAGGTCGGCAGCGTGCCAGGGCGCGTTGGGGTGCACCTCGCCAAGTTCCAGCGTGCTTGCCTGGTTGTCGTAGGTCCATCCCCAGTCATTGGGGCGCCATACCGCCACCTGTTGGCGTCCTTCATCGCTGATCGAAAAGCGCAACAACTGTTCCGACCCGAGACCGTCAAGGTCGCCCGTCAGGAAATGGTGGTCCGCGTGCCAGTCGCCAAGTTCCTGCAGGGCGCTGCTCCAGTATCCTTCATCCCCGCTGCGCAGTACCGCGGCGAGTTCGTGATCGCGACCATCGACGGTGGTGTGTTGCGCTTCGAGGACTTCGAGCTTGCCGTCACCATTGGTATCCGAGAGGCTGGTCCAGCCGTTGCTCTCCCACGGAACGTCATCGAAAGCAGTCTCTTCCGCTTGCCACTGCATGGCGTCGAATCGCCACAGGTCGATCGTCGCGTGGCCATCGCCGCCATCAGACAGGCGCAGCAGTTCGGCTTCCTGGAGTCCGGCCATGTCCCCGAGCAGGTATCTGGCGCCGGCACTCCAGGCGCCGAGCAGTGTCGATGTGCCTTCAGAAAATCCGTCGGCACCGATCAGCCAGGTGCGGGCCATGGCCTGGCCCGCATCGTTCGGCGAGACCTCGACGAGTGCGGCGCTGCCGGCGCCGCTGACGTCACCCACCAGAAAGTGACTTTCGGGCTTCCAGGCTCCGAGTTCCAGCGTTTCGCCCGCGAGGTAAGCTACGCCAGTGGCTTGCCACAGTCTGGCAAAGGCGTTGCCGTTGGGTCGTTCGCCGATGACGACGAGATCCTGGCGTCGGTCGGCGTTGAAGTCGACATCCAGGATGCGGACATCCGGCGCAGCAAGTTCCAGGAACCGGTTCTCACCAAGGCGGCCAGTGGAGAGCCGTGCTTCGCCATCGGTAGTGGCGGACCTGTGGAGCGGCGGGTCACCAGCCAGACTATCGACAAGCACCCGCGCGCCCTCGGCAAGGGTCGCGTCGTAGCTTTGCACCTCCAGAGGTGTCCCAGCCTCCCCGATGGTTGCCATCGGAAGCGAAAGCGGATCGCCCGACAACAGCAGTCGCGGCTCGATGGCTTCGAAATGAATGCGCGAACTGGTTTCGCAGGTTCTGGCGGAGGAGGGGGGGTTGCCGCAAGCCTGCCCTGGCGATGATTGTTTTCCCTGCAAGGCTGGGAAAACTCGACGCAGCGCAGACAGTAGCGGTGCGAGTGAAAATCCGGGTGGGCTATCGGGACGGTCGTTTGCTTCTACAGACTGGCGCATGGCTATTCTCCCTCGCATCGCGATGCAATGCCAACGGACAAACCCCACGTTCCTTACCGGCCGGCGACGGCCCAAGGACTGACTGCAAATGCTGCGAATGAACGATCAGCGGTATTTCCTGTTATTCTGTCGGGCAAAATATTATGCAAGATGTTGCGAAGTGTCAACAATTACTTGCGCTTATTGCCACTGTCTTCTTTCCTTGCGATCGGTTGTCGATGTCTGCATTTCCCGTCAATGACGGAACACCCCAATACGGAACAGCCTCGGGAGTCGGGGCGGAGCAACGTCCGCTTCCGAAAGTCGAATCCAGCGCGCTGGCGGCGCGTTTGCAGGCGATCATCGGCAAGGAGTCCGTGTCGTCCTTTGCGCGCCGGTGCGGACTCGCGGAATCGGTACTGCGGACCTATCTCAGGGACGGCCGCATGCCTCCGCTCGACAAGGCCTGCGCAATGGCAGCGGCCGCCGGTGTCTCGGTCGACTGGCTGGCTACCGGCAACGGCCCGGGCAGGGCTGCAGAAGTTCGGGCAAGCTACCATTCGGGTGCGCCGGGTGTGGTCGCCTCCGATACGCGGCCGCTCGACGCCGGTGTGCTGGAAGGAATTCTCAAGGCCGTCCTGGAAGCACAGGACACACACGCCCCACCCGCGTATCTGGCCGCACTGATTGCCGATCTTTACCGGCGGGCAATGGATCGGCACCTGCCGGCATAGTTCTCAGGCGGCTATTGCCGCTGTCTTGTGGTGGCACGCTGCGGCCATACCCCGGAACGGGGCGCAGGCAGTTCCGGAGTGTTCGACGATCTCCACTGCCGGCGCTTCGGGTCGCGGCAGATCGTCGAGACTTCCCAGGCTGTCGTCCCTGGGTCAGATACTTGTCCAATTCGGTGCCACGATTACGACCATGAACAATACTTCGTCCTTTTCTCGCGACTCTCGGGCTGCCTGGCTGTTGGCGGGGGTCGAGCTGTTTTTCTCCCTGAGCTGGGTGGTCTACGTCATTTTCCTGCCCGAACTGTTGCTGCGGGGTGGGGTGGATAAGCACTATCTGCCGTGGCTCCTGGCAGTCGACCAGTTGCTGTTTGCGCTGGCCGACTGGTCGATGGGGGTGGCGGTAGATCGCGCTCGCGCGGCGCTGCGCAGGATTGGGCCGATGCTGGTGCTGCTGTCGGCAGTTTCGGCGCTGGCCATGTTGCTGTTGCCGTGGCTGTCAGGGATGCCGATGCTTTTCCTGTTGATGACCGGCTTGTGGGTGGCAACTTCCTCGGCCCTGCGCGCGCCACCTTACGTGCTGCTTTCGCGCTATGCCGGGCGCTCCTCGGTGGCCGGTCTGGCCGGCATCCAGTTGCTGGGTCTGGCGGTGGCCTCGGCTCTGGCGCCGTACCTGGGGATGCTGCTCAAAGGCGTCGATCCGGCGTTGCCGTTCCTGTTCAGCGCGCTGGCAGTCGGGCTGTCGGCGTTGGCGCTGATCTACGTCGAACGGCTACAGCCGCCCACTCAGACGATCGTTGCCGACGCGCAGCCCGCACGGGTGAGGACGACGGGAAAGCGTGGGTGGACCTGGTTGCTGTTCCTGGCCTTGCTGCTGGCGTTCGGGCAGCAGGTGCATACGGCGATCAATGCGCCGGCGCAGTTTCGGCGCCTGGCCGATCCGGAACTGTTCCCCTGGCTGCTGCCCGTTTTCTGGGTCGGTTTCAGCTTGGGTCTGCTGCTCGTCGATCGTCTGGTGCGCGCGCATGGCACGCTGCGGGTCCTGCAACTGGCCTGCGTGGCCGGCGCGCTAACGCTCAGCGTCTCGGCAATTGCCGTTTCTTTGCTGCTGCTGGTGGCAAGCCAGTTCGTGGCGGGTTTCTTCTGGGGCTTTATCCTGTGCGCGTTGATTGGCTACGCCGTCGAGCGCGGACAGCCACTGCGCACCGGTCGCCATACCGGCATGCTGATGGCGACCCTGGCGGTGGCAGCGATGTCGCGCCTGAGTTTGACCGCCTCCGGGGCGGTGGCTGCCGGGTCGCTGCTGGAATGGTTGCCGGTGATCGTGTGGGGGATGGTGGCCTTGTTTCTGGTCCGGAGAGGTGCGACTTCGGAGTAGGCGCAGCCGCCGCGCGGTGGGAGCCGCAAGACGCTCACCCGCCTGAAGCGACGGTACGCTCGCCGGGAATTGCAAACCTCATTTGAAGCGGCAAGCGCCGGGCCCGTCAGGGTGGCCGCATCTCCCGCAGGGGCCAGGAAAGTCATCAGCGCCCGCGCCCGAACCGCTTACCGCGGCAAAGGCCGAAAGCTTCTTGTGCAGGTCGGTGCTGTGGCAGTCAGGGCACTCCGGCGCGGGCAGGGGCTGGCGGATCAGTTTCTCGAATTCCTTGCCGCACGCGGCACACTCGTACTCATAGATGGGCATATTGGCGAAACTCCAGTTGTTCCGCGATTATCGTTGAAAACCCAGGCCAGTTGCTGACTCAGTGAAACAGGGCTGCGACATCGGACAGCGGAGATGTCGCAATGTCGCAAACGCGACAATCGCAGCATAGCAGGCAATATCGCGGAATCAAGCGCTTACCGGTGGCACGGCGATTGCAACAAGACCTCCAAACGAGGACTTACGCCATGAAGACAGCCGAAATCGCCGAACTGCTGAACGAGCCCGCCTGTGCGCACAACGCCAAGGAAAAGTCCGGTTGCGCGCGGACCAAACCGGGCGCCACGGCTGGCGGCTGCTCCTTCGACGGAGCACAGATCGCGCTACTGCCGATTGCCGATGTCGCGCACATTGTGCATGGACCGATTGCCTGCGCCGGGGCTTCCTGGGACAACCGCGGCGCCCGCTCGTCTGGCCCGACGCTGTACCGCATCGGCATGACCACTGACCTCACCGAGCAGGACGTGATCATGGGTCGCGGCGAGAAGCGACTGTTCCTGGCGATCAAGCAGGCCATCGACGATTACTCACCCCAGGCTGTGTTTCTCTACTCCACGTGTGTTCCGGCTCTGGTCGGTGACGACCTAGAAGCGGTCGCCAAAGCCGCCAGCGAGCGCTGGGGGGTGCCGGTGGTGCCCATCGACTGTGCCGGCTTCTATGGCACCAAGAACCTCGGCAATCGCATCGCCGGGGAAGCGATGTTCAAATATGTGATCGGCAGCCGCGAACCGGACCCGGTGCCGGCGACCGCGCAACGGCCAGGGATCACCGTGCACGACGTGAACCTGATTGGCGAATACAACATCGCCGGTGAGTTCTGGTACCTCTCGCCACTGTTCGACGAACTCGGCTTGCGGATCCTGTGCACGCTCTCCGGGGACGCACGCTTTCATGAAGTGCAGACCATGCATCGGGCGCAGGCGTCGATGGTGGTCTGCGCCAAAGCGTTGCTCAATGTCGCGCGCAAACTCGAAGAGTCCTTCGGTGTGCCCTATTTCGAGGGAAGCTTTTACGGGATCACCGATACTTCGCAGGCTTTCCGCGACTTCGCGGCGCTGCTCGGGGACGCCGATCTGACCGCGCGTACCGAGGCGATGATCAGCCGCGAGGAGGCGAGGATCCGCGCTGCCCTGGAGCCCTGGCGCAAGCGCCTGGCCGGCAAGCGGGTGTTGCTCTATACCGGCGGCGTCAAGAGCTGGTCAGTGGTCTCGGCGCTCCAGGATCTGGGCATGACGGTGGTCGCCACCGGCACCAACAAATCCACCGAGGAAGACAAGGCGCGGATCCGCGAGATCATGGGCGACGACGCCAGGATGATCACCGACGGTAGCCCGAAGGCGCTGCTGCAGGCCTTCCGGGACCACCAGGCAGACATCCTGATTGCCGGCGGTCGCAACCTGTACACGGCACTGAAGGCGCGCATTCCTTTTCTCGACATCAACCAGGAACGGGAATTCGGCTATGCCGGCTACGAAGGCATGCTGGAACTGGTGCGTCAGTTGACGCTGACGCTGGAGTCGCCGGTGTGGCACAAGGTGCGCGCACCAGCACCGTGGGCCCGCCACAAGGTCGCCGGCGAAGCACTGGCCTGGCGCGGAGAAAACGATGGTTGAGATCCTCAAACGTGCCAAACCGCTGGCGGTGAGTCCGCTCAAGGCCAGTCAGCCGATAGGCGCCGCGCTTGCATTTCTCGGCTTGCGCCGAGCGATCCCGATGTTGCACGGCTCGCAGGGTTGCACCGCCTTCGGCAAGGTATTTCTGGTGCGCCATTTCCGCGAACCGATTCCGCTGCAGACGACGGCCATGGATCAGGTATCGAGCATCATGAGTGCCGACGAGAACGTCATTGAAGGCCTGCGCGTGCTCTGCGAGAAGAATTCGCCGGAAATCATCGGCCTGCCGACCACTGGCCTGTCCGAAACGCAGGGTTGCGACATCCAGCGACTGGTGCGCGAATTCCGCGCTCGCCATCCACAATTTGCGGAGACTGCCGTGGTGCCGGTGAATACGCCGGACTATGCCGGGTGTCTCGAAACCGGTTTTGCTTTGGCGGTCGAAGCGATCATTGACTCGCTGGTCCCGCACACCGCCAAGTCTTCGCTGGTCGGGCGCCGCCGCAAGCAGGTCAACGTGCTCGCCTCGTCGATGCTGACACCCGGCGACATCGAGGCGATCAAGACCTGGATCGAGGCTTTCGGCCTGCGGCCGCTGGTACTGCCGGATATCGGTGATTCGCTCGACGGGCACCTGATCGATCAGGACAGTACACCGCTGACGCTCGGCGGAACCTCCAGAGGCGAAGTGGCAACGCTTGGCGAGGCGGCGGCTACCCTGGTCATTGGACGCTCGCTGAACCGCGCTGCCGATCTGCTCAAGGCGCGTACCGGCGTGCCGGACTTCCGCTTCGACCATCTGCTGGGTCTCGACGCCTGCGATGCCTTCACCCTGGTATTGACCGAACTCTCCGACCAGCCGGTGACCTCCGGCATCGAGCGTCAGCGGGCTCAGTTGCAGGACGCAATGGTCGACACGCATTTCATGACCGGCTTCCTGCGTGTCGGCATTGCCGCCGACCCCGACCTGCTGGTTGCGCTCGGACAGTTCCTCTGCGGCGTCGGCGCCGAGGTGGTGGCTGCCGTGGCGTCAAGCCGCGCTGAGGTCCTCGCCGACCTGCCCGCCGCAGCGGTGCGGATCGGCGATCTCGAGGATCTCGAACGGCAGGCTCTGACCCATCGCGCCCAACTGATCGTCTCCAATTCGCACGCGGCGGCAAGCGCGGAACGCCTGCAAGTCCCCTTGCTACGCGCCGGCTTTCCGCAGTACGACTGGGTCGGGGGCTATGCACGGACCTGGGTCGGTTACCGCGGGGCGCGCCAGGCCCTGTTCGATATCGCCAATCTCTTCCTGGGGAACCACCATGACACCCCTGTCCATCGATCCATATACCGGGTCAACCGCGCCAGCGAACCACCCTTCCGGCCGGCGCCTGGTTCTGGCCTGGTCCAGCATTAGGGAGGCGCCAAGCATGCTCAGGGTGGCCTTTGCCAGCAATGACCGCAGTACTGTCAACCAGCACTTCGGTGCCGCCGAAGGTTTCGCGATCTATGCCCTGGATGGCGAGCGCGCGCAACTGGTCGAACTCGTCGCGTTTCCGCCGGAAGGCATGGACGGCAACGAGAACCGATTACCGGCCAAGATTGGCACACTCACCGGCTGTGCCGCCGTGTATTGCCTTGCGGCAGGCGCTTCGGCGGTGAAACAGCTGCTCGCGGCAGGGGTCCAGCCGATCCGTCTGGACGATGAAGCGGCGATCGAGGGGCTGCTGAAGGAAATCAGTCTGGCGGTCCGCGAAGGCGGCATCGCGTGGGTCGACAAGGCCATTCGTCAACAAGCGGCCGACAACAGCCGCTTCGATCGGATGCTCGAAGAAGGCTGGGATGAATGATGCCCAGCTTCCGCGAAACAAGCGCTGGCGTGCTCGCCATGCCCGACGCCCTTGTTGCCGTCCCAGTCCACATGCTGTACGGATAATTGCTGGCCGACCGCGAATGTCACCGATATTCCCGCAATGATCTCGTTTGGGCCACGCTCTACCGCTCGCGCCAGGCGTGATCTGCCTCCCTCTTACCCCACCCGCGCGCCAGTACTTACCCAGAACCCATCCAGGCTCGCTGACGCGCCTTCCTCGGCCGTATTTCCCGGAGAAACCAAATGACTGAAACCCTTGCCCCCGAATCCGCCATCGAACCCGCCAATGATCCCGTCTACGCCACTGACTTCGTCAAGGAAATGCTGCGCCAGACGCGGGCGCTCGACAGCTACGGCCAGTGGGACGGCAAGCCGACGACGGCGATTCTTGCCGGCTACGTGCTGAGCAAGGAGCAGAAGCGTGCGATTCCGACCATCGGCGATCCTGACGAAGTGACACTGGCCCGTGTCAAGGCCTTCCACAACGCGATCGCGGTGTTGATCGAAAAGGAATGCGGCCAGATGGCCGTTCCCTTCGTACAGATCACCCATGAAGGTTTTGGTCGGGCGCTGATTACCGTCGGCAAGCTGCTGGTCATGGATCGGACGCTACGCGACGTGCATCGCTTTGGCTTCGAGTCGCTGTCGAAAATGAAAACCGAAGGCGACAAGCACCTGGCGGTGGCGTTGGGCATTATCGGCAGATTCCCAGAAGTGGCCGGCATGTGAGGGGGCGATGATGACCGAAAGCGAACTCAAGGAACTCGACAGGGAAGTGAAGAAGCTGAAACGTATCGCCAGCGAGTGGGCGGCGCAACTTCACGACCTGGTGGAAGACAGGCTGCCCGCCGGTTGGCAGGAACTCCCGGAAATATCACGGGCAACGCTCGAGGCCTGTCAGGCCTGGGCGGTTGCCAACGCCCGCCTGCAGGCGGCGCAGAAAGGCTAAGAAAATGACCACGATCACCGGACGCACACGCGGTGGGGACGAGTGGATCCCACAGTTCGTCAGCTTCCTCGATCCCAGGAAGTGCATCGGTTGCGGCCGCTGCTACAAGGTCTGTCCACGCAATGTTCTCGATCTCGTCGAACGCAGTGAGCAGTTGCTGGCTGACGCGGACGACGACGATGCCGATGACGACGAAATGATGGTGATGACCATCGCCAATGGCGCCGACTGCATCGGCTGTGGCGCCTGCGGCCGCGTTTGCCCGAAGGACTGCTACACCTATGCGTCTGCCGAGGCGTGAGATCGTCCCGCAGGCCGGCGTCCGCGAGATCGGATCGGACGTCGGCGTGTCGTGTTTACGACAAAGCGAAAAATCCGGAAAAATGGCCAACACCAATTGCAATTCAATGAGTTATGAGCGTTTCTCGGGGCTGGTACGAAGCTTGCACAAGTATGGCCAGAGCCTCAAACCCACCCCATCAGAAGGAGAGCGCACCATGATCAAGCTGACCCCCGCCGCATCCAAAGCGATAAACCGTTTCATCAAGGCAACGGAGACTCCGGTCGCCGGTCTGCGCATCTTCGTTTCCGGTGGGGGTTGCGCCGGGCTGCAGTATGGCCTGCGCCTCGAACAGGACAAGAGCGCGGATGATCTGGAGTTCGATGTCGGCACCGGCGCCAAATTGCTGGTCGACCCGATGAGCAGTTCGATGCTCGAAGGTCTGACCGTCGACTTCGTCGACAGCCTGACCCAGACCGGATTCAAGTTCAACAATCCGAACGTGTCCGGCGCCTGTGCCTGCGGCCAATCGTTCACCGGCTAAGGAGATCATCATGTGGGACTACTCCGAGAAGGTGCGCGAACACTTCTTCAACCCGAGGAATTCGGGACCTCTGGAAAACGCCAATGGTATCGGCGACTTCGGTTCCATCAAGTGCGGCGACGCGCTGCGTCTGATGCTGAAGGTCAACCCCGAAACGGAAGTCATCGATGACGCGCGCTTCCAGACCTTCGGCTGCGGCTCGGCGATCGCCTCGTCGTCGGCCCTGACCGAGATCATCAAGGGCAAGACACTCGACGAGGCCCTGCAGGTCAGCAACCAGGACATCGCCGACTATCTCGACGGTCTGCCGCCGGAAAAGATGCACTGTTCGGTGATGGGACGCGAGGCGCTGCAGGCGGCGGTCGCCAACTATCGTGGCGAGGTATGGAAAGACGATCACGAAGACGGCGATCTGGTCTGCAAGTGTTTTGCGATCGACGCCGTGATGATCGAGGATACCATCCGTGCCAACAGTCTCAGGACGCTTGAAGAAGTGGCCAACTATACGAAAGCCGGTGGCGGCTGCTCGGCCTGTCACGAGAAGATCGAGGACATCCTGATCGCGGTCAACGGCCGCCTCTATGCCAACGAGCCGAAGCCTGCCAAGGCCAGGACGGCTGCGGCCGAGGCGCCCGGCAAGCCGAAACTGACCAATTACCAGCGCATCCGCAAGATTGAAGAGACTCTTGAGGCGATCCGCCCGATGCTGCAGCGCGATCACGGTGACGTCACCCTGGTCGAGGTCGATGGCAAGAAGATCTACGTCGATCTCACCGGCGCCTGCCGGGGATGTGCCATGGAAGCCGCGACCCTCGGTGGGGTCCAGCAAAAACTCATCGAAGCCTTGGGCGAACTGGTGCAGGTACTGCCTGTCGCCGCGCTGGCGCGCGCGTAACACTCATCCGACAGGAGCAGAAGACCATGCAACCGATCTATATGGACAACAACGCCACGACGGCCTGTGATCCCGCCGTCGTGGCCGCCATGCTGCCTTTCTTTACCGAGCAGTTCGGCAATGCTTCTTCGATCCACAGTTTCGGTTCCCAGGTCGGCAAGGCGATCAAGGAGGCACGCATCAAGGTGCAGTCACTGCTCGGCGCAGCGCACGACTCGGAAATCGTTTTCACCTCCTGTGGCACCGAGTCCGACAGCACCGCCATTCTTTCGGCGCTGAAGGCCAATCCCGAACGTCGCACGGTAATCACCACGGTCGTCGAGCATCCGGCGATCCTCACGCTGTGCACCTACCTGGAGAAAGAGAACTACATCGTGCACCGCCTGCGTGTTGACCGCAAGGGACGCATCGACCTCGACGAATACAAGTCGCTGCTCAACGATCGCGTCGCCATCGTGTCGGCAATGTGGGCCAACAACGAGACGGGAACCCTGTTTCCGGTCGAGGAAATGGCCGAGATGGCGCACGAGAAGGGCGTCCTGTTCCACACCGACGCCGTGCAGGCCGTCGGCAAGGTCGGCATCGACCTGAAGAACACGAAGATCGACATGCTTTCGCTATCCGGTCACAAGCTGCACGCACCGAAAGGCATCGGCGTGCTGTACGTGCGTCGCAACACCCGATTTCGGCCGCTGCTGCGTGGCGGCCATCAGGAACGCGGCCGCCGCGCCGGCACCGAAAACTCGGCGTCGATTGTTGGTCTGGGGGTTGCCTGCGAACTCGCCCAGCACTATATGGCAACCGAGAACACCCACGTCAAGCGGCTGCGTGACCGCCTTGAACGCGGCATACTCGCGCGTGTCCGCAACGCCTTCATCAGTGGCGACACGCTCTATCGTCTGCCGAACACGGCAAGCATCGCCTTCGAGTACGTCGAAGGCGAAGGGATCTTGTTGCTCCTCAACCAGCAGGGAATTGCCGCATCCTCCGGGTCCGCCTGCACCTCGGGCTCCCTGGAGCCATCACATGTGATGCGGGCGATGGGTATTCCCTACACGGCGGCGCACGGCACGATCCGATTCTCGTTGTCGCGCTACAATACCGAAGCGGAAGTCGACCGGGTCATCGCCAGCGTGCCGCCGATCATCGCGCAACTCCGGAAACTCTCACCCTACTGGAGCGGCGAAGGACCGGTGGCCAATCCGGAGCAAGCGTTCCAGCCCGAATACGCCTAAGCCGGCGAAGCCGGAACCAAACAGGATGAGGGTTCTGTCATAGCCAAAACGGGATGAGCGGAGGCGACCATGACACAGATGCTGACCGATCGCTATCACGAGCGGCTTGCCGGAACGCTCT
>Ga0208938_1000368_pt1 | contig 36437 bp, 36 predicted proteins | sample AD_UKC125_MetaG_FD_184434 | JGI IMG/M metagenome (GOLD analysis project Ga0208938, IMG submission 184434) | Active sludge microbial communities of municipal wastewater-treating anaerobic digesters from USA - AD_UKC125_MetaG (SPAdes) (version 2) | ecosystem: Engineered > Bioreactor > Anaerobic >...
CGTGCAGATGTACGTCATCTTCACTCGCTCCGATCGTCCACAGAGCTGGCGCTCCTTCCCTCACGGCTATCTCCCCCCCTCGCAGTCGCCCTGACTATCGACGGAGTCAAGTGTGGGTAAAGGTCAGGCTCTGAAGAGGGATCCCGTGCTTTCGCTTTCCTCGCCAGCCTCATCGAAACCTGTCGCCGTCGCGGCGCATCCGCCTGGCAGTACCTCGGCACCGTCATCGCCGCCGCTCGAAAAGGCTTGCAGCTCCCCACGATCCCCGCCATACCGGCAACCGTGTAGGGAAGTGAATGATTACGTGAACTGAGCCTATATTGAATGCTTGGCAAACCCAGGGGCGACCATGTAAGGCTGCTAAACTGCGCGACGTTGACCGCCGAACCCGTCTTGCCCTGCCTCTGCCCGACCACGATCTTCAGCAACTCCAGGAAATTGACAAGCACCCATGCCCTACCTGATTCTCTCCGATGCCTCCCTTGCTTTCGGCCATGTGCCGCTCCTCGACCATGCCGACTTCCAGCTCGACCCTGGAGAACGGGTGGCGCTTATTGGCCGCAACGGTACCGGCAAGTCCTCGCTGCTGAGCGCCCTCGCCGGTTGGGGAGGGCTGGACGACGGCAAGGTCTGGCAACAACCGGGGCTGCGTATCGGCTATGTCCCTCAGGAACCGCCTTTCGACCCGGATCTGACGGTCTTTGCCGCGGTGGTTGCCGGCATGGGCGAGTTGTCTGCGCTACTTGCCGAGTACCATGCCGTATCGCACGCGCTCGGTGAACCGGAGGCGGACCACAGCCGACTGCTTGAGCGCATGCAGGTGTTGCAGACGGAACTCGAATCGCGGCATGCGTGGTCGTTCGAAGCACAGGCCGAGCGCGTCATCCAGCGCTTCTCGCTTGACGCCGATACCCTGGTAGGAACGCTGTCCGGCGGACAGAAAAAGCGCCTGGCGCTGGCGCAGGCGCTGGCCATTTCACCCGACCTGTTGCTGCTCGACGAGCCGACCAACCATCTGGACGTTGACGCCATCGAATGGCTGGAGGAGATGCTGGTTGCTTCGGGCGTTTCCCTGGTGTTCATCACCCATGATCGCCGCTTTCTCGAACGCGTCGCCACGCGCATCGTCGAGCTCGACCGGGGACGTCTGCTTTCGTGTCCTGGCCGCTTCAGCGAATATCAGGCGCGCAAGGAAGCCATGCTCCACGACGAGGCGCTGAACAATGCGCGATCGGACAAATTCCTGGCCCAGGAAGAGGTGTGGATCAGGCAGGGCATCAAGGCTCGTCGCACCCGCAACGAAGGCCGCGTGCTGCGCCTGGAGCGCCTGCGTCGGGAACGGGCTGCGCGGCGCGAGCGTCAGGGCAAGGTCGAACTCGCGCTGGATGCCGGCGATCGCAGCGGCAAGCTGGTGGCGGCGCTCGATCGGGTCGGCAAGTCCTTCGGCGACAAGGTGGTGGTGCGCGATTTTTCCTGTCGCGTGCAACGCGGCGACAAGATCGGCATCATCGGCCCGAACGGTGCGGGCAAGACGACACTGCTGCGCCTGATCCTCGGTGAGCTGGCGCCTGATCAGGGCAAAGTGCACCTGGGGACGAAGATACAGGTGGCTTATTTTGATCAGTTCCGGAGCCAGCTTGACGAGCAGGCGACGCTGATCGACTGCATTTCGCCGGGATCGGATTTCGTCGAGATCGGCAACCAGCGGAAGCACGTCATCAGTTATCTCGGCGACTTTCTGTTCGCCCCGCAGCGTGCGCGTTCGCTGGTCAGTTCGCTGTCCGGCGGCGAACGCAATCGTTTGCTGCTGGCGCGGTTGTTCGCGCGGCCGGCGAATGTGCTGGTGCTTGACGAACCGACCAACGACCTCGACATCGAGACCCTGGAATTGCTCGAGGAACTGCTGCAGGACTACAGCGGTACGCTGTTTCTGGTGAGCCACGACCGGGCATTCATCGACAACGTCGTCACCCAGACGATCGCTGCCGAAGGCGACGGCGGGTGGCGGGAATACGCCGGTGGCTATCAGGATTGGGCCGATTATCAGGCCGCACGGCGACGCGAAGACGCGCTCGCCACGGGCGCGAGCAAACGCACCGAAGCGCGCCCGCCAGAACTGCCAAAGGCGACCCGGCAGAAAGCGGTCGCGGTCAGCAAGCGCTCATGGAAGGAGACGCACGAACTGGCCGAACTGCCGCAACGCATTGCCGCCCTGGAGGACGAACAGAAGGTGATCGGCGAGCGCCTGGCTGATCCGGCGCTCTATCACTCGCAGCCACAGGAAGCGCAACGGCTGGCGGCGCGCCTGAGCGAAATCGACGATCAACTGCTGTCGCTGCTCGTGCGCTGGGAAGCGCTCGAAGGCTAGTCGGCGATTGCCGGCAAAACTGCCGGCTCTCTTCGTCGCCATGCGGTCGGATGCGTGCGCGGGTTTCCGCTTGACTGCAGGCGCTGGCTCAGCGGAATTGCTCTTCGCCGTGCTGGTCGTCTGGCGTCGGCGCCTGTCCTGCTGCACCGGCTGCGCGGCGACTCGCCGGCCAGCGCAGTGGCGTGGGCCTGGCCTGCAGCACGAGCAGGGCCGCAAGACCGGCCAGCAGGCCCCAGAAAGCCGAGCCGATTCCCGCCAGGGCAATGCCCGAGGCGGTGACCAGGAAGGTCAGCAGCGCGGGTTCGCGTGCGCTTTCCTGGCCCAGGGCGGTGGTCAGAGCGCTGCCGATGGTGCCGAGCAGGGCGAAGCCGGCGATGGTCACCACCAGTTCGTTCGGGAAAGCCAGAAAAAGAGCGCCGACGGTGGCCCCGAAGAGCCCGATCAACAGATAGAAGAAACCGGCGGCGATCGCGGCGGTGTAACGTTTCTCCGGGTCCTGATGGGCTTCGCGGCTCATGCAGATGGCCGCGGTAATCGCTGCCAGGTTCAAGGCGAAGCCGCCGAAAGGCGCAAGCAGGAAGTTCGCCGCGCCGGTCCAGCCGATCAGCGGCGAAATCGGCACCTGGTAGCCCGAGGCGCGGATGACGGCCACGCCCGGCACGTTCTGCGAGGCCATGGTTACCACATAGAGCGGCAGCGCGACGCCGACCAGCGCCCGCCACGACAGTTCCGGAACGGTGAATACCGGCGTCGCCAGTTCGAGCTGCAGCCCTTCGACGTGCAACAGCCCCTGTGTCGCGGCAATGCCCACGCCGAGCAGCAGCGTGACGACGATGGCGTAGCGTGGCGAAAGCCGGCGACCGAGCAGATAGGCGCAGAACATCGGAAATACCAGCGTGAACCGCTGTTGCATGGCGACGAAGGCATCGAGACCAAATCGCAGCAAGACCCCGGCGAGCATGCCGGAGGCAATCGATATCGGGATGCGACCGATCATCCTTTCGAAGCAGCCGCTGAATCCGGAGACGGTGATCAGCGTCGCGGAAACCAGAAAGGCGCCGATCGCCTCGGGCATCGAGACGCCTGCGGCGCTGGTGATCAGCATTGCCGCTCCGGGCGTCGACCAGGCGGTGAGAATCGGTACCCGGAAGCGCAGCGAGAGGGCGATACTGGTCAGACCCATGCCCAGGCCAAGGGCACCCATCCACGAAGCGATTTCGGCTGGCGTGGCGTGCAGCGTCCGGGCGGCCTGGAGCACGATCACCGCCGAACTGGTGAAGCCAACCAGGACGGCGACGAAACCGGCCATCAGGGACGCCATGGAAAAATCGTCAAATAGCCGCATGGCGTCCTCTGTCGGGCTGAAGGGGTGGTGGTTGCCGGCCGGCAGCCTTCGATGGATGGCCCGACCTCCGCTGCGCGTCGGGAGTTCGGCGCAACGGGTTGCTGCAAGCACCGTATAATCCGGGAAATTCGATCCATTGACCAGACCCGACAAGTGCCGGCCAGCGGTCGGGTGTGGCGACCGCCCGGAACTGTGGCACCAACCGCCTTGATCTCGGCCAACTCCCCAGGTCAGGCGGCAGGCTCCGGCACTGCCACCGCGGTGGCCTCACAAAGGTTGACATGGTGATCTCTGATCCTGCTGTACGTGCGCGTCCTGTCGGCTTCGTCTGCATCGTTGCTTCGGCTGCGGGTTTCGGGGTCATGCCGATCTTCGCCAAGCTGGCCTACGCCGAGGGCGTCGACCTGCCGAGCATGCTGTTCCTGCGTTTCGCGCTGGCCGGGCTGCTGATGGCCGTGCTGATGGTGCTGCAGGGGCAGCGCTGGCCGCGCGGGCGCAACCTGCTCCTTCTGATGGCGATGGGGGGAGCGGGTTATGTCGGGCAGTCGTTCTGCTATTTTGCTGCCCTGCAGCATGCGACCGCCGGACTGACCGCACTGTTGCTGTATCTGTACCCGGCGATCGTCACCGTCCTCTCGGCGCTGCTGGCCCGCCGACGCTTGTCGCCGCTGCGCCTGCTGGCGGTGGCTGCGGCCTTGTTCGGAACCGGCCTGGCGGTCGGTGGCAGTCTCTCGGGCAGCGTCATGGGCATCATCCTCGGGGTGGCTGCGGCGTTGATCTACTCGGTCTACATCCTGGTTGGTGAGCGCGTCACGCGGGTCAGCGGGGCAATGCCTTCAGCGACGGTGATCATGCTTGCGGCGGCGGCCGTATACGGTTTGATCGTCTTCTCGCGCGGGCCCGCGTTTCCGGTCTCACTCGCAGCCTGGACGGCGGTCGGCGGTATTGCGCTGTTTTCGACGGTGGTGGCGATGATCACCTTTTTTGCCGGCATGGCGCGGCTGGGTGCTGCCGATGCGGCGACGCTGTCGACGCTCGAACCGGTGGTGACCGTGCTCCTGGCCGCGCTGTTTCTCGGGGAGGAGGTTGGTGGCTGGCAGCTCGCCGGCGGGGCGATCATCCTCACTGCGGTGATCGTTCTGGCACGCTCGGGCGAAGCTGGCGGGTAGCTGGCGTAGTGGGCAGGCTGGCCCAGGCCGCCGACGTCGACGGCAGGCAATGGACGATGCAGTACATCCGGGAGGACGGCAGCCAGCGCTTCGCCAAGAATGACCTGGTTACCCGAAGTGTGCTCGGGCAGGAAGGGATTGCGCGGCAGGTTCGGTCGGTGGTTGATAGCCGTACTCATCGGCCGGCGGGGTCCCCAGAACCAGAATATCGCCATTCATCCCCGTTTCGATGCGTGTGCATGGCGCGGGTCAAGGTACTTGTTGTGCGGCGTGCTTGACACGAAGAACCTGCACCGTGCGCGCCTCGTCCAGAACCCGGTAGAAGACAATGTAGTTCGGATACACGACCAGCTCGCGGATGTCCGGCAGTCGACCCAGCCGGCCAAGCGCTGGATGTTCTGCCAGTGGCGTCGTCCTGTCGCGTAGCGATTTGCCGAAGGCCCTGGCGATCGTCGGGCTGTCCTTGCCGATGTATTGAACGATGGCGCGCAAGTCCTCGCGGGCCATCGGCCGCCATTCAAAGCGGTAGGCCTTGCCCGTCACGCTTGGTTTTTGTCACGGATAAGGTGGCGCATGCCCACTGCCTTTAGGCGGCCGGTAAGATGGCAAGGTCGGTGTCCAGTTCTGCCATCACCTGTTCATGTGGAATGCTCGGCCGGGGGTCGTCGATCGAGGCCTGAATTTCGGCGGCCACCCATTTGCTATAGGCGGCGGCTTCATGCGCCTTGCGCATGGCCTGGGAACGGTCTTGTCGGCTCTGGCTCATGTCCTTCTGGTCGGGGTTCCAGTCGGTCGCGTCGAGTTGGGCAACGGCAATGCCAAGTTCACGCAACACAACCAGCGCGGAGGTCGGACTACCGAAACGGCGCGGCTCGGTACTGCGGGCCTTCGACAGAATGGCGTCGTGGCCGCTACGAGTGGCGATTTCCAGGAAGAAGCCACCGCCATGCCCTTTCAAGGTGACCCCGACAACGCCGCCAGCGCTGAAGGTAGCCCGAAGCTGCTCCAGAGTCATGCTTTGCATGTGTTGTTCCTCTATCGGTTGAGTTACAAATTAGGTGGTAAGTGTGCAGGTTCGATAGATAAACTGCAAGTCTCGATGACAAGTTGCCTTGGAAAATTCATCCCAGTTATCTACAGGTGCTGCGCATCCAAAGCGGGAATATAGCGGGCGACGTGACCTAGGGGAGCAGGCCCACCAGGAGCTGGCGGAAGGGGTGTCCGATGGCGTATATCAGCCCGAACGCGCCGGAGGTGGTTGACGTTCTCGGCACCTGGCTGGTGTCGATCCTGGATGGGCAGCGACGCTATGCGCATGTGACTGGGCTGCGCGGCGACGAAGTCGCGCCGCAGGTTCTCGGATCCACGGCACCTCCGGTCTGCGCGCGGCCGAGATGCTCCCCGTCAAACACCTCCGTCCGTTGTGGGCGTAGTGGGGTTGGCGAGGAACTTCAGGAGCTGTTCAACGACCGCTTCCGGTCGCTCGTTCATCATCGCGTGACCGCAGTCGGGAATCTCGGCGCGTTGCACCTGGCGCAGAGCCGATTGCAGCGGCGGCAGGTTGCGCCTGGGGGTCATGCGGTCGCGACGGGCGACCAGCAGCAGGGTCGGACAAGTGACCTGCGCCGCCGCGTCGAGACCGTGCAGGTAGTTGTTGCAGTTGGCGAGGTCGATGGCCAGCACGCCGGGCGGGCTGCGGCGCATGATTGCCAGTGTCACGCCGGGTCCCCAGACGCCATGCCCGCCGCCGCCGCGCAACTGGAACGGCGCAGTCAGGGAATAGTCGTTCATCATCCGCAGGGCGCGGTCGGGATGCGTCGCGGCGCCGCTGAGCAGGGCTTCGGCAACCGGCATCGGTGCCGAAGCCCCGAGCAGGGCCAGTCCGCCGACACGCTGCGGATAGCGTGCGGCGCACTCGAGCGCCACCAGCGAACCCATCGAATGTCCGACCAGGATAGCGGCGGCCACTCCGGCGCTGTCAAGCAGGGCGGGGAGCCAGTCGGCCAGTGCCTCGATGCTGGACAGGGGCTCCCCGCCGGATAAACCGTGCCCCGGAAGGTCGGGGACGAGCAATGCGCAGCCCGCCGCCGCGAGACCGCCGGCGACCTTATGCCATGCGTCGCAGTCGTTGGCGGCACCATGAATCAGCAGCAGCGGCGGCCAAACCGAGCGGGCGGGGTCGAAAGGCTGTCCGCCAGTGGCGACGTGGCAGTCATGCCCGGCGACAGAGAGTTGCATGCGGGTGCCCAGTGCCGGTCAGCGGCAGTCTTCGGCGTCAGGCCAGAACATCCGGTTCCAGCAAGTGTTCGAGGAGGGTAATGCGGTCCTTGAGCAGCAGCTTGCGTTTTTTGAGGCGTCGGATCAGCAGGTCGTCTGGGGGTGGGTTGAGCATCAGGTGGGCGATCACCTGGTCGAGGTCGTGATGTTCTAACTGCAGTTCATGCAGCGTGGCCCGGTTTTCGGTAATCTGTTCTTCGGTCAGCATGGTCGGCGCAATCCCCAAGGTTGTAATGCGGCTCGCCGAGCCGGGTTTGCAGACCCCACAAGGCGAGCGTGCCAAGAACGACGGTCAATAAGGCGCTGCGTGCCCGCCCGGCGATGAGAGCCGTGGGTGCTGCGGCGGCAAGGCGCGGTGGGTCGGGTCCTATGGTAGGCGCGCCCACGGCAAAAAACAACGGCGGCAGGAATACCGGCAATAAACTCGACGAGCAGGCTCGGGACTTGCGGCATGGGGCGCATTTGCGAATAGAATAGAGGGTGAAATTGTAACCTTGAGATACCCCCGGGAGGAGGCAGATGGTTTATCACATTATTGTTGCGTTTGCGCGGGAGAGGCAGTACGAGTTCAAGTTCTCCCATACCGAACTTGCTGCAGGGTCTCCCGAAGAAGCGCGCCGCTGGTTTGACAAGGAGTTCGCCGACCTTGAGTGCGAACCCAGCAACCCGATGGGCAAGGTATTGATTATCGACAAGATTCTCAATGTCGCACGCTATGGAGGTGAGCAACGTTTCATCGACGGCAAGGACTGGGCGACGCGCTTTGCCCGCTACACAGCCCTGGCTCTTGGGCGCGACACCGTCCGCATCGACGTCGCCGCGTTCAATATCGGCTATTGATTGGTCGTGCAGTGCGCATTGCGGCGCAGGTTCCAGGGCCTGCGCCGTTTCTTTTTTCCGCCAGGGCGCGCGGAGCCGTTCGGGGATTTGGACCTTCCTCACGCGAAATGGATTCCGCAGTGTCGCCGGCGACCGACAGGCCATGAACAAGGCATTCACCAGAGAGACGGAAGACGACGGCGAGCAGGACGAAGGGGCTGATCTCGCCCTGCGGCTGCCACAGGGCACACGCAACTACATCACGCCAGACGGGCACGCGCGCATCCGCTCAGAACTCGATCATCTGTTACGCATCGAGCGGCCGCAGGTAGTGAGTGTCGTGCAGTGGGCGGCAGCCAACGGAGACCGCTCCGAGAACGCCGACTACATTTACGGCAAGCGGCGCCTGCGCGAAATCGACCGGCGGATCCGCTTTATGACCAGGCGTCTGGATCTGGCCGAGGTCGTTGATCCGGCACGCCGCGAGAACACCGAGCAGGTGTTTTTTGGTGCACTGGTGACCCTCTGCGACGAGCAGGGGATGGAAAACACCTACCAGATCGTCGGCGTCGACGAAACCGACTCGGCACGTGGCCGGATCAGTTGGGTGTCGCCGCTGGCGCGCGCGCTGCTCAAGTCACGCGCGGGTGATGCGGTGCGCTTCCACAGTCCGGCCGGCTGGCGGGTGGTCGAGGTGGTGGCGGTCGAGTATCCGGGCAGCAACACCTGAGCCCGTTCCGCAGGCAAGTCGGCAGGGCTTGAAATGCTCGCTGCCGCCCCCATTTCCCGAAGCATTGTGCGCAAGGTGCACTACCCGTTCGTTTCACATTCTCAACTTTTTTCCGGAGTCTTGCATGGGTGCCCAGAAGGAAACACTTGGTTTTCAGGCAGAAGTCAAACAACTGCTGAATTTGATGATTCACTCGCTGTACAGCAACAAGGAAATCTTTCTGCGCGAGTTGATCTCCAACGCGTCCGACGCTTGCGACAGACTGCGCTTCGAAGCCTTGAACAATGCCGCTCTCTACGGTGATGACGCCGAGCTGAAAATCCGGGTGACCCTCGACAAGGAAGCCCGGACGCTCAGCATTGCCGACAACGGCATCGGCCTGTCGCGCGAGGAGGCGGTCGAGCACCTCGGGACGATCGCCAAGTCGGGCACACGCGAGTTCTTTTCGGCGCTGACCGGCGATCAGGCCAAGGATGCGCACCTGATCGGCCAGTTCGGCGTCGGTTTTTACTCGTCGTATATCGTGGCCGACAAGGTGACCGTGGTTTCTCGCCGGGCCGGCCTCGAAAGTGGTCAGGCGGTCAGGTGGGAGTCCTCCGGCGAGGGCGATTTCACGGTCGAGGTGATCGAGCGGGCGCAGCGGGGTACCGAGGTGACCTTGCATCTGCGTGACGGCGAAGACGAATTCCTGTCGAGCTGGAAGGTGCGCGAGATCATTCGCAAGTACTCCGACCACATCACGCTGCCGATCCTGATGAAGAAGGAGGAATGGAACGAGGAACAGAAGGCGCAGGTCGTTACCGACCAGGACGAGACGGTGAACCAGGCGTCGGCGCTTTGGAGCCGTCCGAAGTCGGAGATCAGCGATGAGCAGTACAACGAGTTCTACAAGCACGTCGCACACGATTTCGAGAACCCGCTGGCGCACGTACACGCCCGGGTGGAGGGCAAGCAGGAATACACCCAATTGCTGTACATCCCGTCACGCGCGCCTTTCGATCTTTTTGAACGTACCGCCCGCCACGGCGTCAAGCTCTACGTGCGGCGGGTGTTCATCATGGACGATGCCGAGCAATTGATGCCGCTCTATTTGCGCTTCGTCCGCGGGGTCGTCGATTCCAACGATCTGCCGCTCAATGTTTCGCGTGAAATCCTGCAGCAGTCGCGCGACATCGAGACGATCCGTGGTGGTTGCGTGAAGAAGGTTCTCGGCCTGCTCGAAGGCCTTGCCGACAGCGAAGATGCCGCCGAGAAGGCGAAATACGCCACTTTCTGGAAGGAATTCGGGCGTGTACTCAAGGAAGGCACCGGCGAAGACTTCGCCAACAAGGACCGTATTGCCAAACTGCTGCGTTTTGCCTCGACGCATGCCGATACCCCCGACGAAACCGTCTCGCTCGCCGATTACGTGTCGCGGATGAAGGAGGGACAGGAAAAAATCTACTACGTCACCGCGGAAACCTTCACCGCCGCCAGGAACAGTCCGCACCTCGAGATCTTCCGCAAGAAGGGCATCGAAGTCCTGCTGCTTTCCGACCGCGTCGATGAGTGGGTCACCGGTCATCTGACCGAGTTCGACGGCAAGCCGCTGCAGTCGGTGGCCAAGGGCGGGCTTGATCTTGGCAAGCTGGAGGATGTGGCCGAGAAGGAGGAGGCCGAGAAGGCCGCCGACGAATACAAGGAACTGCTCGAAAAGGTCAAGAAAGCGCTTGGCGACAAGGTGAAGGACGTGCGCGTCACGCATCGGCTCACCGACTCGCCTTCGTGTCTGGTCGCTGATGAATACGACCTCGGCGGCAACCTGCAGCGCATCCTCAAGGCTGCCGGGCAGCACGCGCCGGCGAGCAAGCCGATCCTCGAAATCAACCCCAAGCACCCGGCGGTGCAGCGTCTGAAGTATGAAGAAACGCGTTTCGACGACTGGGCCAATCTGTTGCTCGAGCAGGCGACCCTGGCCGAGGGGGGGACGCTTGAAGATCCGGCTGGTTTCGTCAAGCGGATCAACGACCTGATGCTGGCTCTGTCGTTGGGAAGCGGCCGCTGACGGTCCTGGTATTCCCCGACATGCCGCCAGGCATTCCGGTTTTACCCAGCGAGCGCGCCCTTCTTCGCGTCGTTGGGCGAAGCTCGCCTGGTGGCAGTCTGACGCGCCCGTCGCCCCGGCCCGTGGCGGCGGGCTAGCGATGCTGCAGGGTCTGCCGCCGATTCTCGATGCCGGCGTTACGGCGCTGATTCTCGGCAGTTTTCCGTCGCCGGCATCGCTGGCGGCGGCACACTATTACGCGCACCGGCAGAACCAGTTCTGGCGCCTCCTCGGCGTGCTGCTTGAGGAACCCTTGCCCGAAGTCGACTACGTCGAAAAGCAACGCCTTCTGCTCCGGCACCACATCGGCGTGTGGGACGTTTATCAGCAGTGCCTGCGACAAGGTGCGCTCGACGCAGCGATCCAGTCTCCCGCGGCCAACGATTTCTTGCGACTGCGCAACGAGGCGCCGGGTTTGCGGCGCGTCTGCTTCAATGGTCAGACGGCCGGCAAATTTGCCGGCTGGTTTCAGCAGCAGGGGCATAGGCACTCGACATGACGTCGGTTACGGCCGTGAAGTCGACCTTCAGCGGGTCGATGTGGTGGTAATCGAGTCCCACCCTGCCGGCCAGCCACTCACCGAGTCCTTCGAGATTCAGGGGTCGATGCGGCTCCTGCACCGACTTCCATTGCTGATCGGCGATAACGACCAGCGGGTGCGCAACAAGGCGCTTGAGCCGGCTCTCCTTGAGCAACTGTTCGGCGTCCGGCGCGCTGACCAGGCTATCGTCGGTCAACCAGCCGAGGACTTCGGCCAGGGTCAGACGATGTTCATGAACGATATTGACCGCTGCTTCCGACATGCGCCGTGTTCCAGAGTGATGACCGGCCACTATACCGGACACCGCCAACCGAAAGCACGCGCGCGGTGCAGGGGTGCAAGAAGAGGGCCGCGCCGAGACTTCTGCAGCGCCAGCGGTTACCTTGGCTCACCAAGTCCGGCCGCACGCCAGAGGTCCAGCTTGCTTTCGAAAGCCAGAGTATACGCCGGGCTGCTCGATGGCAGGACCCGGGTTTCGTAGCCCTCGCTTCGGCATTCTGCCGATACAGGTCACGACGCGGGAGATCGTCGTGGCGACGACGCAACCTTACCTGCGTGACTGGGAAAAGGAGATCCGCTCGATCGCCAAGAAGGAAATCAGACGGGTGATGGCCAACCCGGTCGACGTCGCGCGCTACCTGGTCGAGTTCTACAATCTTGCGCGCTCGGTGAAGAAAGCGGCACAACTCGGGGGGCCGAGTGGGAACCTTTCATCGTTCGAGCAGTTGGTCGAACTCGGCCGGACCAATCGCCAGTTCGACGCCAATGACCAGCACATCGTCAATATCGTCGACTGGCTCTGGCAGTATGCTTTCGAACAACGCGCCAGCGACATTCATATCGAACCCCGGCGCGAAATCGGTATCGTACGCTTCCGCATCGACGGTGTCCTGCATCAGGTTTACCAGATTCCGATGAGCGTGATGGCGGCAATGGTCAACCGCGTCAAGATTCTCGGCCGCATGGATGTCGTCGAGAAACGCCGACCGCAGGATGGCCGGATCAAGACGCGAACAGCCGACGGCCAGGAAGCCGAACTGCGTCTGTCGACGCTGCCCACGGCCTTCGGCGAAAAACTCGTGATGCGCATTTTCGACCCGGAAGTGCTGGTGCGCAGCTTCGCCGATCTTGGCTTCAGCGACGACGACCAGGCACGCTGGAAGGACATGTCGGAACGACCCAACGGCATCATCCTGGTGACCGGCCCCACCGGATCCGGAAAAACGACCACGCTGTACTCGACATTGAGGCAGCTGGCGACACCGGCGGTCAATGTCTGCACCATCGAGGACCCGATCGAAATGGTCGAACCAGCCTTCAACCAGATGCAGGTGCAGAACGTCATCGATCTCGGCTTTGCGCAAGGCGTACGGGCGCTGATGCGGCAGGACCCGGATATCATCATGATCGGAGAAATACGCGATCTGGAAACGGCCGAGGTGGCGATTCAGGCGGCCCTGACCGGCCACCTGGTGTTGTCGACCCTGCACACCAACGACGCACCTTCGGCGATCACGCGCATGCTCGACCTTGGCGTGCCTTCGTATCTGTTGAGTGCCACGGTGCTCGGGGTGATGGCGCAGCGGCTGGTACGCATCCTCTGCCCGCACTGCAAACAGGTGCACCCGGCCAGCCCGGTCGAGGAAACGATGTGGGATCAACTGGTCGCCCCGTGGAAATCGAATCGTCCTGCGCGTTTCTCGCGGCCGGTGGGCTGTCTCGACTGCCGCATGACCGGCTACCTCGGGCGCGTCGGGCTGTACGAGATTCTGATGCTCTCGCAGGACATCAAACTGGCGATCACTGAAGGCAAGGACATCGCCAGGATTCGCGACCTGGCTTTTCGCGAAGGCATGAAGCCCCTGCGGATCTCGGGGGCGATGAAAGTTGCCGCCGGGGTCACCACGCTGGCCGAGGTGTTCAAGGTCGCACCACCAATCGAGCATAACTGACCGCACTCGCCTGCGCGCGTAGCGCCCTGCCGATCCCGGGATGGGGCGCGTCGTTCATCGCCTCGCATCCGGGGTGTACGGCTTGCCCCGCCGACGCGTGCAGACTTCGACTTTGCCGGGCGGGCAAACTACGGCAGAATGCGAAGCTTGCCTTCGAGGTGTTGAATACAGGGAACTCGATGTCGGAATCAGAAGAGTACGAGCGGACGTGGGTCGTACGCCAGCCCGCCTCACCATCGCCATCGCCGCAGCCGGCGGCGGCTGCGGCGGCTGCGGCGGCCGGAGAGGCCGACGCCAACAGCAACGCGCTGCCGCTGGGCACGCGGATTGGTGAATTCGAAATCGTCAACCTGGTCGGAATCGGCGGCTTCGGAATTGTATACCTCGCTCACGACCACTCACTCGGACGCTACGTCGCTCTGAAGGAGTACATGCCATCCTCGCTGGCGGCGCGAGTCGAGGGTCTGACGGTTGCCGTCAAGTCGGCACGCCTGGCCGAAACCTTTGCCATCGGTCTGCGCAGTTTCGTCAATGAAGCGCGAATCCTTGCCCAGTTCGACCACCGCTCGCTGGTCAAGGTGTATCGTTTCTGGGAGGGGAATGGTACGGCATACATGGTGATGCCGTTCTACGAGGGCGTTACCCTCAGGCAGACCTTGCAGAAAATGCCCGGGCCGCCTTCCGAGGAGTGGCTGCGGGCCTTGATCGACCCTTTGCTCGACGCGCTGGAAGTCATTCATCACGACAACTGCTTTCACCGCGACATTGCTCCGGACAACATTCTCCTGCTCGCCGACGGGCGCCCGCTGCTGCTCGATTTCGGTGCCGCCAGACGGGTGATCGGCGACCGGACGCAGGCGCTGACAGTGATCCTCAAGCCGGGTTATGCGCCGCTGGAGCAATATGCCGAAGACCCGCATGTCAAGCAGGGGGCGTGGACCGACATCTATGCGCTGGCGGCCGTGGTCTATAACGCGATCACCTGCAGGCCACCGATGGCCTCGGTCGCTCGTTCGATCAATGACACCATGGTTCCGCTGAGCCAGGCGGCGGCGGGCCGTTACAGCACCGCCTTCCTGCAGGCCATGGATCGGGCACTGGCGGTAAGACCCGAAGACCGCCCGCGCAGCGTTGCCGAGTTTCGCGCCCTGTTGGCCGTGCAGGATGCGCCAGGAACGCCGGCGGGAAAATCGTCACCGGCCGCCTCACCTCAGGCTCCGGCCGCGAAGGGGAAGGGCCGGGCAATGTGGTTGGTCGGCATCGCCGGGACAGCGCTGGCGATCGCCGGCGGTGCTTTCTACACGTGGCGATCGGCACCCGATGCGTCTTCCCGGCAACACGAGGTGGCGCAGGCAAAATCGCCTCCGGAGACGCCGCCGGCTGCAGCGGCTACGGCGGCGGCGCCGTCGGCTCCGGTTGCGGAGTTACAGACGGCAGATCGGAAACCGGTCAACGAGCTGCAGTTGGTGGATATGCTGCTCGGCAAGAACGGAACGACCAACCCTTCAGGAAACGCCGTCAAGCCATTCGACCCGGTCGACGTACTGCAGGACATTTATCGCCAGCGGGACCACGAGCACGTGGTAACGGTGGTGCCGGAGAAGGCGAAAGTCAGGATTGGTCAGGACAAGCTGCGGTTCCGGATTACCTCGCTCAAGCCAGGCTACGTGTACATTCTGATGGTCGGCACCGACAATAACCACTTCAACCTGCTGTTTCCGAACGCCCTTGATGCCGACAACGGGATCGCTGGCGACGGCGACCTGAGCCTGCCTCGCCCCGGCTGGGCGATGACCGCAGCCGGACCGCCGGGGAGCAACCGTTTCGTGGTCATTGTCTCGGAAAATCGTCGGGATTTCACTGCTGCCGGGCTGAGAAAAGTCGATCCGTTTGCCGAGTTTCCGCTCAAGCTTGCCGAACCGATCGCGCTCAAGGCGCGTGCCGAAGGCGGCAATCCGTTTGCCGGCAAGGTGGTCTGTCCCACCGGCCGGACGTGCTCGTCAAGCTACGGCGCAGCGTTGTTCGTGATCGACGAGGTCGACTGAACGGATCGGAAACCAAGGCTCCCCGGCAAAAGCCGATGGCGTTTAGTTGTCGAGTCGTCTGATCGTCACGCGACGGTTTTCGGGGGCTTCCGGGCGGGCCGGATTGAGCAGTTGCGACGGCCCCTTGCCGACCGGCTTGAGACGGCTGCGTTCGATCTGGTGATTCTGCGAAAGGTAGCCGACGACGCTTTCGGCGCGCGATTGCGATAACTGCCGGTTGTATTCGTCACCACCACGTGGATCGGTGTGGCCTTCGATGGCGAAACTGAACGGCACCAGTTTTTCCGAGTTCAGGGCGCGACCGACCACATCGAGTGACTGCTTGCCGGTGGGCGTCAGGCCCGCGGAGTTGGTCTCGAAAATGATCAGCAAGTTCGCTGCCGCCGGCTTCGCAGGTGCCAGCGAACTCTCGTCCCGAATGACGTTGATCGAACGCGTTTTCGGCCGCGCCGCTTTTTCGGGGGCAAGCAGATCAACCAGCGCGCGTTCGTTGATTTCGTCGGCCCGCAGCACTTTTTCCGCCTGTGCGAGCGAAACCGCCGGGGCCAGTGTGCAGGCCAGCAATCCCAGAATCCTGATGTATTTCATGTGACAACTCCGTGAACACGATTGACTTGAGCTTGGCGCTCCGAGCACCCTTACCGGGCCGACCCGCCTCGGCACTCGGGCGCTTGCAGTAAAACTGTCATTGTGCATCAGCAATACGGCCTCGGCCAAGTCGGGGATGCCTGGCCGTCCCGAATCGGGCGCCTTCGCTGTCCTGCATGCCGGGGCGGTTCGCATAGCATACGCCGTTCCCTGTGGCGCAAGCGCATAACAGGATAAAACGCGGGCTAAGCCCGGCGCGGCAGGGGCAATATCTCGCGGCCGCGGAAGAAAGCCAGAGCGCCGCCATCGGTGGTCGACACGCCGTGCTCACTGCCGGGCGGTGCCAGGTGAAAATCACCCGCCTGCACCAGCAGATCGCCGAAGAAGGCGTCACCACTCAGCATGATGCACTCCTCCTCTCCGTCGTGGACGTGCGCCGGCAAGCGGCCGCCGGCAGCCAGGCGGACAAGGCGCGAAACCACATCGCCGTCGCGCCAGAGGATTTTCTGCTCGATACCCTCGGCAACGCGCTCCCAGGAATCTTCGCGGGCGAAGACGGTATGGAACGGAGGTCCATTGCCGGGCAGCAGACCACCGAGCACTTCGCCGAGGACCGCTGTGGTGCTCCCCAGAGAAGTTCCCCGCAGGTAAGCCAGGCCACCTTCGCGTGACGAAATCCGGCCATGACGACTGCCTGGCGGCGAGATGTGGTAATCCCCGGGGAGCAGGTCGAGGTCGCCCAGTTGCAGTCGGCCACGCAAGACGATGCCTTCTTCCAGGTAATGGTGACGGTGCGCCGGCAGGGTCGCAGCGGGGGCGAACTCGATCAGCGCCGACGCGCCATGCGGCCCTTCCCGAAGGAGCTTGGCGCGGATCCCGGCCTTGACTGCCAACCAGGCGCCGTCGTTGGCACGAATGGTGATCAGCCCGGCGTGACGGCGTGCACTCTCCCCGACACGCCGCAGCAAGCGGCTGCGCAGTCCGGCATGAGGGGGCGCCGACGGGTCGAGTGGCGCCATACTCTCGCAGAGCAGAAGACTCAAGGCGCTTTCGTCCAAGCCGCCATCACTGGTGGCGGTTACTTGCTGGCAGTCGCTGGGCATGGGGTCACCATCGGGGAATGTGGATCTTCGGCGGCAAGAAAGTCGCGCAGGCGCTGGAGAGTCCGGCGGATGTGAGACTTGACGGTTCCCAGCGGCAGACGCATGTGCTCGGCGATCTCCTCGTGCGAAAGGCCTCGGAAAAACGCCAGCGCCAGCAGTTGCCGGGGGAGGGGATCCAGCATGCGCAAGGCCGCGTGCAGGCGATGCTGACGCTGCACGGCGGCCAGCAGATCCTGCGGGTCACTCCCGCCCGGCAAGTCGGCCAGGTGGTGCTCGTCGAGGGGCTCGGCCGGATCGCGACGCCGCAGGGCGTCGAGAGAGCGGCTGCGGGTGATGGTCAGGATCCAGGCGGTGACACTGCCACGCGCGGCGTCGAAGCGCGGTGCCTGTCGCCAGATCTGCCAGAAAGCATCTTCGGTCACCTCTTCGGCGGTTTGCGCATGGCGCGTGATGCGTAACGCCAGCCCATAGACACGCCCGGCCATGAACTCGTAGATCTCGGCCAGGGCCTGCTCATCCTGATGCACCACGCGGGCGACCCAGGCCTGCAGGCGGCCCTCTTCGGCCACAGCCCGATCATCCCGGTTCCCCGCCTCGACAGCTGGTGCGTTGTCGTCGGCCAGCGCAGTGGCTCCGAACTCCTTGATCTCGTTCATCTCATTGCATGCTTCCGTGGGTACCGCGGATGGTTTTTTCCTGATCATGAACTCGCCGTCAGACAAACTGCTCGCCAGGGATACCAATCCTTGGCCGCGGCGCTTGCACAATAGTACGCGGTACTGGCGGTTTCGGATGCAGATGAAATGCAGTGGCCACCAACTGCCGTTGTGCAGGGGGCAGGGAGAAATTCGTTGCGCGATGCCGTAGTGATACTCACCTGCTGCCTACGCTAGAATGGTGCCTCGGTTTGCCGGGGAAGACTTCGGTGACGGCGTGCGACGAACCTCCGGCGAAGTACCCCGCTTCGACTGTTGACCACACGAAAGGAATGAACATGGCACGAATCGAAAAGGATTTCCTCGGCGAGAAGGAACTGCCGGATGCCGCCTATTACGGCGTGCAGACGCTGCGTGGCCAGGAGAATTTCCATATTACGGGCATCCCGATGTCGGCCGAGCCCTATTTCGTCAAGGCCTTCGGCTACGTGAAGAAGGCAGCGGCCCTGGCCAACCGCGATCTCGGTGTGCTCGATGCGCGGATCGCCGATGCCATCGTCGGCGCTTGTGACCGGCTGATCGCCGGCGAGATGTGCGAGCAGTTCGTGACCGATTTTATCCAGGGGGGTGCCGGCACCTCAACGAACATGAACGCCAACGAGGTCATCGCCAACCTGGCTCTCGAGGCTCTCGGCCATCGCAAGGGCGAGTACCAGTACGTCAACCCGAACGACCATGTCAATTACGGGCAATCAACGAACGACATCTATCCGACCGCGTTCCGACTGGCGCTGATCCTGCGCCTGGCCAGCTACATGGAGGCACTGCGCAAGCTGCAGGACGCGTTCTACACCAAGAGCAGGGAGTTCCAGCGAGTACTGAAGATGGGTCGCACGCACCTCCAGGACGCCGTCCCGATGTCGCTAGGGCAGGAATTCCACGGCTGGGGCACGACCATCGGGGAAGAAGTCAGCCGCATCGCGGAAGTGCGCCAGTTGCTGCACGAGATCAATCTGGGGGCGACCGCGATCGGTACTTCGGTCACCGCCGCGTCGGGCTACCCGGAACTCGTCACCCGCCATCTTTCGGAACTGACCGGCACCCGCTTCATTCTCGCCGGTGACCTCGTCGAGGCGACCTCCGATACCGGCGCCTATGTGCAGTTGTCCGGCGTACTGAAGCGCACCTCGGCAAAGCTCACCAAGATCTGCAACGACCTGCGCCTGCTCGCTTCCGGTCCGCGCTGCGGCTTCAACGAGATCAACCTGCCGCAGATGCAGCCGGGCTCGTCGATCATGCCAGGCAAGGTCAATCCGGTGATTCCCGAGGTCGTCAACCAGACCAGCTTCCTGGTGATCGGCCTCGATCTGACGGTGACTCTCGCCGCTTCCGCCGGGCAACTGCAACTCAACGTGATGGAGCCGGTGATCACCTTCGCGCTGTTTACTTCGATCTTCACGATGGAGAACGCAGTCAACAGCCTGCGCGTCAATTGCGTGCAGGGCATCACCGCCAACGTCGAGCACACCCGCGAAATGGTACTTAACTCGCTCGGGATCATCACCGTGCTCAAACCAGCGCTTGGCTACAAGCAGTGCGCCGAGATCGCTCGTGAGGGCTACGAGACCGGCAAGTCGCTGCACGATATCGTGGTCAGGCAACGCAAACTGATGACCCAGGAGAGGTGGGATGAGGTTTTTTCCTTCGAGAACCTGATCAGCCCGAAGTTCGAGTAGCCCGTGCGGATAGCCGCCGCCCTGCAGGAAGGCATCAATCGATGACGCGGGCGCGATCCCGACCACGGCCGCGGGCAACAACCCGCAGCCGGGTTTTCTGCCGAGTTCGCACCAGAAATCAAAAAAAGGCGGAAAACAGTCAGCGAATGTCATCCAATCAATTGAAGTGACTGACATATCAGCGCTATCATCGTGGCCACCGTCGGTTAGCCCGCCGACGTCATTTTCTTGCAACAGAACACACCCCATTGGAGAGATAGAGATGGACAAGAGAACGCCGCCGCCCGCACCCGGCTCCGACAGCCCTGTCGCTGAAGGAGCAGCCACCGCCGGGAATGCGGAGTTGCCGGTTGCCAAGCCTGCCGCACGAGCACCCAGAGCGCGTGCCGCTTCAGCGTCGACGCGTCCGGCGCAGCCGCGCAAGGCTTCGGCCGGTGACATTGCCCCGGCGCGCACACCGAGCGGCATGGAAGCCTACGATATTGCTGAAGCCGCCGAATCGGCCATCGAGCAAAAAAAGGTCGCCCTGCGGGACATCATTGCATCGGCCACCGTCGGCGATACCGCTTCGCTCGCCAAGACGCTGGAAGCGATCATGACCGGTTCGTCTCCCGATGACGCTATGGCACTACGCAAGGCGCTGCTCGGCAAGGAAGAAACGCCGGCGGCCAAGCCCGCGACCAGCCCCGATGACGAACTGGCGACCAGTTGGCGCGACACCAATTCGTATCCCTACCGCAACCTGATGTCGCGCAAGGCTTACGAGAAGCAGAAGTATCGTCTGCAGGTTGAGTTGCTCAAACTGCAGAACTGGATCAAGGAAACCGGGCAGCGCGTCGTCGTCATTTTTGAAGGGCGCGACGCGGCTGGCAAGGGCGGCGCCATCAAGCGCTTCACCGAAAACCTCAACCCGCGCGGTGGACGCGTGGTTGCCCTCGAGAAGCCGAATGAACAGGAGCGCGGTCAGTGGTATTTCCAGCGCTACGTACGCCACCTGCCGACAGCTGGTGAAATCATCTTCTGCGACCGCTCCTGGTATAACCGTGCCGGCGTCGAGCGGGTGATGGGTTTCTGCAGCGAAGAGGAATACCAGGAGTTCATGCGCCAGACGCCGGAAGTCGAACGGACGCTGGTGCGCAGCGGCATTCACCTGATCAAGTTCTGGTTTTCGGTAAGCCGCAAGGAACAGCGCCGCCGCTTCAAGGAACGCGAGGTTCACCCGCTCAAGCAGTGGAAACTGTCGCCGATCGACCTCGCCTCGCTCGACAAGTGGGACGACTACACCAAAGCCAAGGAAGCGATGTTCTTCCACACCGATACCGCGGAAACACCCTGGACGGTGATCAAGTCGGACTGCAAGAAGCGGGCGCGCCTGAACGCCATGCGCTATGTGCTGCACAAGCTCAACTACAACGGCAAGGATGTTGAAGCCATCGGTGCGATCGATCCGCTCCTGGTCGGCCGGCCGCACGTGGTTTACGAACCCAGTGGAAGTGCCGCCCCGCAAGTGGATCACCGGCCGATCCTCTGAACTTCAAAGGCATTCGAAGTCAACAGAAAGGGCGCAGCAAGCGCTCTTTCTTTGTTACTGATCGCCAATTCAGGTCTGTGGCGTGGGCACCCTGCATCTGAATCGCTTATCGACCCGCCATGTCGGTCCGATCGAATGCCGTGTCGAAGCCGCCGAGTGCGTCTGCATTCACGGGGCATCGGGCAGTGGCAAGACCTTGTTGTTGCGTGCCATTGCCGATCTCGACCCGCACCAGGGCGAGGCGTTGCTCGATGGTGTCGGATGTGCGACGCTGACGCCCCCACAATGGCGGCGTTCGGTGGCGCTGGTGGTGGCCGAGAGTCAGTGGTGGTCCGAGCACGTCCGCGAGCACTTCGAGCACGGGGTCAATCCGGACTGGCTCGAAAGGCTTGGCCTGCCTGCTGCCTCGATCGACTGGCAAGTGTCCCGCTGTTCGACGGGCGAAAAACAGCGGCTCGCCTTGCTGCGGGCCCTGATGCAAGGTCCGGCCGTGCTGTTGCTCGACGAGCCGACCGGCAACCTCGACCAGGATAGTACGCGCAGAGTCGAAGCCTTGCTCGACGACTATCGCCAACAGCAGTCGGCGGCCCTGCTGTGGGTCACTCACGATCCGGAGCAGATCAGGCGCGTGGCCAGGCGCAGCTTCATGCTGCGCAATGGGCGGCTCGAGGAGGACCGACCGCGATGAACGTGCTGGCGCTATCTCCGCTCGACCTGGCCATCGCGGCGTCGCTGGTCCTTGCCCTCGCTGGGTTGTCGCTGCGCCTGCAACTCGGCGTCGAGCGACAACTGCTGTTTTCCGCCGCTCGCAGCACCCTTCAGTTGTTGCTCATCGGCGTGGTGCTCAAGGTGCTCTTCGAGAACGCGCAACTGCCCTGGGTGGCGCTGATGGCCGGGGTGATGGTCACGCTTGCCGGGCGGGAAGTGATGGTGCGGCAGAAGCGCCGGCTGGTTGGCGGCTGGGGATTCGGGGTAGGGGCCCTGTCGATCTTCGTCTCGTCCTTCGCGGTGACTGTTCTGGCATTGCTGGTGGTCATCGGCAGCACTCCATGGTACGCGCCGCAATATGCGATACCGTTGCTCGGCATGATTCTCGGCAACACCATGAACGGCATTGCGCTCGGGCTCGACCGCCTGACTCAGGATGCGGCACAGAAACGACAGATCATCGAGACCCGCCTGGCTCTCGGACAAACCTGGAAGCATGCGATTTCCGACTGCCGCCGCGAGGCCATTCGCGTCGGCATGATCCCGATCATCAATGCCATGTCGGCTGCCGGCGTCATCAGTCTGCCCGGGATGATGACTGGCCAGATCCTTGCCGGTACGCCGCCGGTCGAAGCGGTGAAATACCAGATTCTGGTGATGTTCCTGATTGCTGGCGGCACCGGATTTGGTACCGTGGTGGCCGTCAGTCTCGCCGCCCGCAGGCTGTTCGACGAACGTCAGCGCCTGCGCCTCGATCGGCTGGCCCTGCCCAAGAATTGATTCGGCGCCCCGGCACGCGGTCAGACGAAGAGATCGCCGAGATGTGCGGTAACCCGGTCCTGCAGATCACCGCACAGACAGTCGAAGGTCTGTGGTCGCAGGGTGTTGCCGAGCCAGGTGATTTGTCGCTTGGCCAACTGGCGGGTGGCGTAGATGCCCCGATCGCGCAATTCGCCGCGCGGCGCCTGGCCGTGCTGCACCTCCCAGACCTGTCGGTAACCGACGCAGCGCATCGAGGGGAGTTCGGCGTGCAGCGCGTACTTTCCGCGCAGGTCCTCGACTTCGCCTTCCAGCCCCGCGGCGAGCATGGCGTCGAAGCGCTCGGCGATGCGTCGATGCAGGACGCTACGGTCGGACGGCACGAGGCCTATGGACGTGAAGCGATATTGCGGTACCGCTTTTTCGCCGCTGGCAATAATTGCCGAGAGCCGGCGACCTGACAGACGCCAGACCTCCAGCGCGCGCTGGATACGCTGGGCGTCGGTGGGTTGCAGACGCGCGGCGGTGAGCGGATCGAGTTCAGCGAGCTCGGCGTGCAGCGCAGGCCAGCCGCGTGCAGCGGCTTCGCGGTCAATTGCCGCACGCGTGACCAGGTCGGCTGGTGGGAGGTCGACCAGTCCTTCGACGAGCGCCTTGAAGTAAAGCATGGTGCCGCCGACCAGCAGCGGCACGCGGCCACGCGCGGTGATTTCGGCCATCGCCGCCAACGCGTCGCTGCGGAAGCGCGCCGCCGAGTAGGCTTCCTGGGGACTGATCAGGTCGATCAAGTAATGCGGGAATGCGGCCAGTGTCGGCGCATCGGGCTTGGCCGTACCGATGTCCATGTCGCGAAAGACCTGCGCCGAATCGACGCTGATCAGTTCGACGGGGAAGCGGCGCGACAGATCCATCGCCACCGCGGTCTTGCCGCTGGCGGTCGGCCCCATCAGCAGGATGGCCGGTGGCAGCGGCGGTGCGGCGGCCGCACTCATCGGCCGCGCAGGAAGTGGCGGTCGAGGTCGACCATGCTGAACTCGGTCCAGGTCGGACGGCCGTGGTTGCAATGGCCGGAACGTTCGGTGTCTTCCATCTGCCGGAGCAAGGCGTTCATTTCCGCCACCGACAGCAGGCGACGAGCACGCACCGCTCCCTGGCAGGCCATGCTGGCGAGAAACTCGTTCTGCCTGGCGGTCATCAACTGGGTGACGCCATGCTCGCGCAGTTCGCCGAGCAGCGCGCGCGTCAGCGCAGCCGGGTCGGCGGCCTGCAGCAATGCCGGAACGCTGCGCACGGCGAGTTGCCGGGGCCCCACCGGGGCGACATCGAAACCGAGCTGACGCAAGCCCTCGGCGTGTTCTTCGGCGGTAGCCACGTCGACGGCATCGGCTGAAAACACCGCCGGAATCAGCAGCGACTGCGTGGCCACCTCCTGCGACTCGAGCGCGCGCTTGAGTTTCTCGTAAAGAATACGTTCGTGCGCCGCGTGCATGTCGATCACCACCAGCCCCTGGTTGTTTTGCGCCAGGATGTACACGCCGTGCAACTGGGCAAGGGCATAACCCAATGGCGGTGCCCGGCCATCGGCGCTGCTCGCCAACGCCGCGGGCTGCGGCGAATCCGGGGTGCGTGCCACCTACGCAAAAGCCAGGTACGCGTTACTGGCGGTCGGTTCTCCCACACGCAGTGACCCCTGGTACGCTGCCCGGTTGCCGAAGGTCGGGTATTCGGTACTGCCGGCTTCCGGGCTGGCCTGCGACTCCGGCCAGCCGGCGGTCTGGTGATCCGACGCCGGCCGTAGTTGCAGGTTGCCCACGTCGGATGAGGCCGGTACCGCCGTCAGCGGAGCGGCGAGCACGCGTTGCACGGCATGAAAAACGAACTGGTGCACCGCGCGCGCATCGCGGAACCGGACCTCGGTCTTCTGCGGGTGGACGTTGACGTCGATGCCGGCGGGATCGATCTCCAGGAACAGGCAGTAAGCCGGGTAACGGCTGCCATGCAGCAGGTCCTGGTAGGCCTCGCGCACGGCATGCCCGAGCAGCTTGTCGCGGACGAAACGGCCGTTCACATAGCAGTACTGGGCATCGCTGCGCGCGCGTGAATAGGCCGGCAACGCGCAGTAGCCGGCCACGCGCAGTGGACCGGCCTGGACGTCGAGACAGCGCGCTTCGGCCAGAAAGTCCTCGCCGAGGAGGCTCCCGGCACGCGTGCGTGCATCGCTCCTGGGCAGGTGCAGGTTGACCCGAGTATTGTGCGAGAGGGTGAAGGCGACTTCGGGATGGGCCAGCGCGATGCGCTTGACGGCCTCGGTGCAATGCGCGAATTCGGTATTGTCGGACTTGAGGAATTTCCGGCGGGCAGGCGTGTTGTAATAGAGGTCACGCATTTCGACCACCGTTCCGGCGAGCAAGGCGGCCGGTTCGGGCGTTGCCCCGGTTGCGGCCGCCAGACGCCAGGCGTGTTGCTTGCTTGCCTGCTCGCCCCTCTGGCGGCTGGTCAGCGTGACGCGGGCGACGGCGGCCACCGAAGCCAGCGCCTCGCCACGAAAGCCTAGGGTACCCACCCGTTCGAGGTCGTCCAGGGAATTGATTTTCGACGTCGCGTGCCGGAGCAGCGCCAGCGCCAGTTCGTCGCGGGCGATGCCAATACCATCGTCACTGACGCGGATCAGCTTGACGCCGCCTTCTTCGAGCTGGATCTGGATCGTCGAACTGTCGGCGTCAAGGGCGTTTTCAAGCAGTTCCTTGAGTACCGACGCCGGCCGATCGACGACTTCGCCGGCAGCGATCTGGCTGATCAGCAGGTCGGGCAGCAGGTGGATTCTCACGGATTCGGGCATCGTCCGATTATACCGGCCCGGCTTCCGGTAGAATCGCGCCTTGCCGATGGCCACCCCTTTTTCGCGACGATGGAATACCTGACCAGCTTTATCGACATCATCCTGCACCTCGACAAACACCTGGCGATGCTGGTGCAGCAATACGGGCCGTGGATCTACGCCATTCTCTTCGCCATCATCTTCAGCGAAACGGGTTTCGTGGTGACTCCCTTTCTGCCTGGAGACTCGCTGCTGTTCGTCGCCGGCGCGCTGGCTGCACTGGGAGGCATGGAGATCGGCCTGTTGCTCGCAGTGCTGAGTGCCGCCGCGGTACTCGGCAACATGCTCAACTACCAGATTGGTCGCTTTCTCGGACCGAAGGTCTTCCACTGGGAACAATCGCGTTTTTTCAACCGATCGGCGCTGGAAAAAACGCACGCCTTCTACGAGAAGCACGGCGGCAAGACGCTGGTGATTTCGCGCTTCCTGCCGCTGTTTCGGACTTTTGCGCCCTTTGTCGCCGGCATTGGCGCGATGAGTTATGCCAAGTTCACGGCTTTCAACCTGATCGGCGGCCTGGCCTGGGTCGGTTCGCTGACGCTGGCCGGATACTGGTTCGGCAACCTGCCCTGGATTCAGCAGAATCTGACGCTGGTGATCGTGGCCATCATCGTGATTTCCTTGCTGCCGGTGTTCATCGGCTGGCTGCAACACCGCAAGAGCAGCTGATGCTCGCCGCAGACCTCCAGCGCTCGGCCCATCGGGGCGGTCCGGCGAATGCATCAAGAGGCGCTGCCGTGAGGGCAGGGGTTCGTGCATGACGTCGGTGGTGATCCTGATCTCCGGGCGTGGCAGCAACATGGCTTCGCTGCTGGACGCGACGGCATCCGGCGCACTGCCGGTGCGCATCGTCGGCGTGCTCTCGAACCGGCCCGATGCCCAGGGTTTGCAGACGGCCGCCGCGCACGGCGTACTGACCGAGGTCGTTGATCATCGCTTGTTCGCCGAGCGCGAGGCATTCGATGCGGCGCTTGCCGAAACCATTGACCGCCTGGCGCCCGACCTGGTCGTACTGGCTGGCTTCATGCGCATCCTGGGCGACCGGTTCGTCCGCCGCTACGAAGGCCGGCTGATCAACATTCATCCCTCGCTGTTGCCGGCATTCCCGGGGTTGCACACGCATCGCCGCGCACTCGCCGAAGGCGTCCGGATTCATGGCTGCACGGTGCACTTCGTCACCCCGGATCTCGATCACGGCCCGGTGATTGTCCAGGCGGCGGTGCCGGTACTCGATCAGGACGACGAGGCTTCACTCGCTGCGCGGGTGCTGGTACAGGAGCACCAGATTTATCTCCTGGCGGTGCGCTGGTTTGCCGAAGGCCGCCTGCGCCTGCGTGACGGACGCGTGCGGCTCGATGCGCCGCAGGACGACAGTGGCAGGCTGATTGTTCCGCAGAGCCCTCTGGGGTAATCGGCCAGCCGATGCCCGTCGTCCTGATCATCGCTTTCGCGGCCTCGCTGGGCATCCATGCGCTGGCGTTGCTGGCGCCGGACATCGACCTGTCGGCCGGCGGCGAGCCGCCCGTGTTGGTCGCTGAACTCAAGGCCCCGCCCAAGGTGCTGCCCGCACCGGAAGCGAAGAGCGAAGAGACCGTCGTACCGCCGCGGCACAGCCGGGTGGTACGACGAAAGCCCTCTACCTTAAAGCGGTCTCCACAGCTTCTGGCGAGATCCGCTTCGCCGATCGCGCAGCCTGAAGCGGTGCCGGATGCCGTATCGTCGCTGGCCCCGGCAGCGCCGTCCGCGCCCGACGGCGAGCAGGAAAGCACGCCGCAAATTCCGGCAGCAGCGCCTGCACCGGCTGCCTCACGCTGGCCCGCACGCGGAATGATTCGTTATCGGGTCGACCGCGGTGACCAGGGTTTCGAGATCGGCTTCTCCATACACCGCTGGGAAGTCATCGACGGGGCATACCGGCTCACTGCCGTCACCGAGACGAACGGGCTGGTCGCGCTGTTCCGGCCGCTGCGCTTCGAAGTCGAAAGTCGGGGCCGGCTGACCGCGGCAGGCCTGCTCCCCGAACATGTCGTCACCCGCCAGGAGGGCCGCGAAACCGGCACCACGGCCGATTTCGACTGGGAAAAAATGGAGTTGCGCGTCGCCAATCGACCAGCGCGAGCCTTGCTCCCTGGTACTCAGGATGTCCTGTCGTTTGCCTACCAACTGGGTCTGATCGCCGACCTTGCCGCGCACGGCAGCCTGCCGATTGCCACCGGCAAGGCGTACGCCAACTATCGGATCGAGATCGTCGGCGACGAGGAGATCGATACGCCGGCCGGTACCTTTCGCTGCCTGCACCTGCGCGTACCGGGAGTGGCCACCACCGAACTCTGGCTGGCTTACGACCGCTCGCTGCTGCCGGTCAAGGTCCAGCATATCGACCGCAAGGGCGCTCTTTTCGTCCAGCTTGCGGTCACCATTGAAGTCAGCCCGGAACCATGATGAACGTGCGTTTTTCTCCTGCCCTTTTCCGCCATGCCGAAGTGCTGCTCTCCGAATTGCTGCGCTCGTCGTTCCCGGCCGACCTGGTCGTTTCGCACTATTTTCGACAGCATCGCGAACTCGGCCATGCCGATCGCGGCTTCGTTGCCGAAACGGTGTTCTCGGTGCTGCGTCGCAAGCGCTCGCTGTCTGCACGTTGTGCTGACGAGGTGACCTCGCGGCGACTGTTGCTCGCTGCCCTGGCGTGTCTGCACGGCATGAACCGGCGCGAACTGGCGGTGGTGCTCAGCGAATCGGAGAGCAAGTGGCTGGGACAGGCCAAGGCCGTGCGCCTGGACGACCTGCCGCCGGCGGTGCGCCTGGATTTGCCCGACTGGCTGCATGGCGAGCTGAGCCGGCAATTCGCCGCCGAAGCCGTCGAGCAACTGGCCGCCGCGCTCAATCAGCCGGCGCCGCTCGACCTGCGGGTCAATGCGCTGAAAGCCCATCGGCAGGAGGTCCTGGCGCGGCTGCTGGCCGACGGCCTGACGGCTGCGCCGTGCCCGTATTCGCCACTGGGCATCCGCCTGGCCGGCAAGCCGGCGCTGTCCAGACACCCCTTGTTTCTCGATGGCAGCATCGAAGTCCAGGATGAAGGCAGCCAGTTGCTGGGTTTCCTGCTGCAACCCAGACGCGGCGAAATGGTCGCCGACTTCTGTGCCGGTGCGGGTGGCAAGACGCTGCTGCTCGGGGCGATGATGCGCTCACAGGGCCGGCTCTATGCCTTCGACGTCGACGAACGGCGGCTGGCGCGACTGAAGCCCCGCCTGGCCCGCTCCGGTTTGTCGAACGTGCACCCGGTGCGCATCGACTCGGAGCGGGACACCAAGATCCGGCGCCTTGCCGGCAAGCTCGATCGGGTCCTGGTCGATGCGCCGTGTTCCGGGCTGGGAACCCTGCGTCGCAATCCGGACTTGAAGTGGCGGCAGACACCGGCGAGCGTTGCCGAATTGTGCATCAAGCAGGGCGCGATTCTCGCCGCCGCCGGTGGTCTGGTGAAGCCGGGCGGGCGCCTGGTTTACGCCACCTGCAGCGTGCTCGAAGCCGAGAACGAAGTCATCGTCCAGAATTTCCTGGCGAGCTTTCCCGAGTTCGTCCTGTGCTCGGCGCAGGAGATCCTGGCTCGACAGGAGATTGCGATTGACGTTGGCGAGCGGCTGCGGCTGTTGCCACAGCATCACGGGACCGATGCCTTTTATGGCGCAGTAATGGAGCGGAAATGAACGAGCAAGTCGTGTTTGCCCTGCTGTTCGAACTGTGGCGGGACATTCGGGAGCCGGCGTTCCTCTGGCAGGTGCTGGCCCTGGGCATGAGCCTGTTGCTCGCCTGGGGTCTGTCGCGCTACGGTCGGCAGCAGGAATTCGTCCGCTCGACGGCCGAACATGGCGCGCTGCGGACATTCAGCACAGGCAGCATCAAGCGCGTGGCCTTCCCGCTGTTGTCGCTGCTGTTGATCCTGATCGTGCGCAAGCTCTTCAAATACTGGCACCTCGGTCCGGTCAGCCTGTTCGACCTGGCGGTGCCCCTGCTGCTGTCGATGGCGCTGGTGCGGGCGGCGATCTACGTGCTGCGTCACGCCTTGACTGCGGGGAGCTGGCTGGCGACTTCCGAACGCTTCGTGGCCACCAGCATCTGGCTCTGCCTGGCGCTGTATCTGACCGGGCTGGCGGACCCGCTGATCGAGATGCTCGAACAGGTGAGCTTCCATGTCGGCAAACAGAAACTCGACCTGTGGACGCTCCTGAATGGTCTGGTGACCGTCGTCGCTACGGTTTTGCTCGCCCTCTGGCTGTCCGGCGTCATCGAGAGACGCCTGCTGGCAAGCGACGCGCTGGACTCCAATGTGCGGGTGGTGCTGGGCCGCCTGGTCAAGGCCGTGCTGTCGGTGGTTGCCCTGATGCTGAGCCTGTCGATTGTCGGCATCGACATCACCGCCCTGTCGGTGTTCAGCGGTGCGCTCGCCGTCGGCCTCGGCCTTGGACTGCAAAAGATCGCCAGCAATTACGTCAGTGGCTTCATCATTCTGCTCGACCGTTCGATTCGCATCGGCAATCTGGTGGCGCTGGACGCCACGACCTCCGGCATCGTGACCCAGATCACCGCCCGCTATACGGTCCTGCGCACCCTGGCCGGTACCGAGGTAATCATTCCCAACGAGTATCTGGTGTCGAATATCGTGCGCAACGAATCGTTCACCGATTCACGGCTGCGTCTGCAGGTGTCCGTGCAGGTGGCCTACGGCACCGACCTGGAGCAAGCGATGCGCCTGATGGTCGAGGCGGCGCGGGCACAACCGCGAGTGCTCGACGAGCCCGCGCCGCAAGCGCTGTTGACGGCTTTTGCCGACAGCGGCATCAATCTCGATCTCGGCTTCTGGATTGCCGACCCGCAGGAAGGAACAGGCGGCGTTCGTTCGGCGATCAACCTGTCGATCTGGCGCTCGTTTTGCGAGCAGGGTATCGAGATTCCCTTCCCGCAGCGCGAGGTTCGCCTGATCGGCGGGCTGCCGCCCGTGGCGACTGCGCCGGCGGAGCCGGCGGCTCCTCCAGTGGTTCCTGGATTACAGCCAGTGGCTTAGCCACGATCTTCAACCGCGATTCACGCCGAACGATTCGACCGGAAAAGTGCGAGATGAGCGCCAGCGCACGCTGCGCTCTGCCAAAATCCGGCCGCGCGTCAAGCGCCGCCCGCAGCGCGCTGACGGCCTGCTGCGGACGGCGCAGGCGGAACAGCAGCAGGCCGAGGTCGTACCAGGCGCCGGCGAGCGTCGATCCGTGGCCGCTCGCCGCTGGCAGGCACTGCGCCGAGGCTTGCAGACTGGCGTCGGTAGCAGCCGTCGGCTGCTCGCGGGGGAGATCACCGGCCGCCGCCGCAAAAACCTGCAGGGCCTGCGCGCGGCGCCTGGTGCGGTAATAGACCAGGCCGAGGAACTGCAGCGACACGCTGTCGTCCGGGATCGCCCGCAGGATGCTGCGCGCGATCCACTCCGCCTGCGCCAGATCGCCGCTTTGATAGAACGCTCCCAGAAGGTCGAACAGGGCATTGATCATCGCATCAACCGAGCTCGACCGGCACGAAGATCTTCACCTTGTCGCGCTCGATCAGCAAGGCTACGACGCGGCCGGCCTTGTCGAGCAGGGAGCGTACCTGCGATATCTCGCGTATCGCCTGTCCGTTGAGCGACACGATGATGTCGCCGGGCCGGATGCCGGCGCGCGCGGCGGGTCCGCTGACGTTTTCGACGAGCAGACCCTCAGGATTCTCGACCTGCCGACGCTCCTCGGGGCTCAGCGGGCGCAGCGCCAGGCCGAGTCGGGACTTGTCGGCCTCACCGCCGCGCGCCGACGCCAGCCGGGGTGCCGCAATCTCGCCGACCGACAGCGCCAGATCACGGCTTGCTCCCTTGCGCCAGACGTGCAGCCGGACCTGGGTGCCGGGTTTGAGCGCGGCGACCAGCGGCGGCAGTTCGGAAGAACGCCCGATCACCGTGTCGTTGAGCTTGAGAATGATGTCGCCGGGTTCAAGTCCCGCTGCCGCTGCCGGGCTGCCTTTTTCGACCGAACTCACCAGGGCGCCGGCGGTACTCTTCAGCGCAAAGGATTCGGCCAGCGACTGCGAAACCTCCTGGATCGTCACCCCCATGCGGCCATGGCTGACCTTGCCGTCCTTGAGCAGTTGCTGCTCGATGTTCATCGCCACATCGATCGGAATGGCGAACGACACGCCCTGATAGCCGCCGCTGCGGCTGTAGATCTGTGAGTTGATACCGATCACCTCGCCGTCCAGGTTGAGCAGCGGCCCCCCCGAGTTGCCGGGGTTGATCGCCACGTCGGTCTGGATGAACGGCACATAGCTGTCGCTGGCCAGCGAACGCGATTTTGCCGAGACGATGCCGGCGGTGACGCTGTTCTCGAAGCCGAACGGCGAGCCGATGGCGACGACCCATTCGCCAACCCGTGTGCGTGCCGGGTCACCGAGGCGCAGGGCCGGCAGATTGCTGGCCTCGATGCGCAGCACCGCGACATCGGTGAGCTTGTCCAGGCCGACGACCCGGGCCTTGAATTCGCGCTTGTCGGTCAGCTTGACGGTCACCTCGTCGGCATCGGCAACGACATGCGCATTGGTCAGGATCACCCCGTCGGCGCTGACGATGAAGCCGGAACCCATGCCGCGAGCCGGCCCGCGTTCCTGTGGGGTCGGCACCCCGAAGCGCCGAAAGAACTCGAACATCGGATCGTCGGGATCCATCGTCGCCGCCGTCTTTTGCCGCCCACTGACGCTGATATTGACCACCGCCGGCCCGGTGCCATCGACGATGGCACTGAAGTCGGGCAGCGTGACGCCGGAGCGGGGCAGGGCGGCAGGCGTCGCCGCGACCGGCGCGGCAAGCGCCTCGGTCGGGCTGATGGCGAGTCCGCCGAACTTCGCGTAACCCGCGCCGAGAGCGATGATCAGCGAAGCGGCGAGCAGGCTGCGTTTGAATGTCGTGGCTGGCATGGCAATCTCCTGTTTCGTTGCACCAAGGGAAGCACTGGGCTTCCGACGGGTAGACGATAGACGGCCGTGACTTAAGGCTGACTTAAAGCGGAGTCAGGGCAACCTCGGGCAACACACCGGGCAACCCTGCTGATCACTTGAATTGCACGCGCGCGCGCAGGCCGCCCAGCGGCGCCGTGTCCAGCACGACGCTTGCCCGATGGCGCTCGGCGATGCGCCGGACGATGGCCAGCCCCAGGCCGCTGCCGGCTTCGTCGTTCTGCGCGCGGCGATAGAAGCGGTCGAAGACGCGTTCGCGCTCGTCGACGGGAATGCCGGGGCCGCTGTCACTGACTTCGATGCACGGTCCGTCGGCGCCGTCTGCGACCGTGACGTCAACCTTGCCGCCGGGCGGGGTGTAGCGGACCGCGTTGCTGACCAGGTTGCCGACCAGAATGCGCAGCGCCTCTTCCTCGCCGTCGACCACCGGCTCGCCGGTCGTCGGCGTCGCCCCGAGGTCGATCCGCCGCGCTTCGGCCAGCGGCGAATGCTCGGCGATGACGCCGGCGACGAGGTCCGCAAGCTTCACCGCGGCCAGCGCGCGCTCGCCGCCGCCGGGCTCCTGGCGGGCCAGCGTCAGGAGTTGCTGCACCGCGTGCGTGGCGCGCTGCAGTCCGCCCTTGACTTCGGCGAAGGCCTCGGCACGTGACGCGCTGTCAGCGGCGCGTTCGGCGAGCTGCACCTGCAGGCTCAGCGCCGCCAGCGGCGTGCGCAGCTCGTGGGCGGCGTCGGCGATGAATTCCCGCTGCGCGTCGAGCGCGCGCTTGAGTCGGGCCAGCAGATCGTTCAGCGCCAGCAGCAGCGGCAGCACTTCGCTTGGGACACGCTCGTGCGGCAAGGGGTCGAGCGCGACCGGCGTGCGCGTGCTCACCGCCCGCGCCACGGCATCGAGCGGTCGCAGTCCACGTCCGACCACGACCCAGATCAGCACCCCGAGCATCGGCAGCATGAGCAGGAACGGCGCCACCGTCCGCAACGCGGCGGCGAGCGCCAACTGGTCACGCAGGAGCATCGGCTGCGCCACCTGGATCGTCTGTCCGCCCTGTTGCATCCCGAAAACTCGCCACTGGCCATGGCCGCTATCGATCGTCGCAAAGCCGATCGGCGTCTGCCGGGGAAGTTCCTGGCGGGGGTGCGAAAGGTAGATGCGGGTCCCGTCCGGGCTCCAGATCTGGACCGAGAAGTCCTGTGCGTCTTCTTCCATCCGGAAGTCGCGTCCCGGTCCGTTCTGGAAGACCTGATTGCGCAGCGACAAGGCCAGTTGCCGCAGGTGGTAATCGAACATCGCGTTGGCCTCCGCGCGCGCCGTCCGGTAGGTCGCCAGTGCGCCGAGCAGGGTGGTCAGGCTGATCGCCGACAACAGGGCGACCAGGAGCTGGTGGCGGATCGACTTCATGGGCTGGCGGGTACCAGGTAGCCCACACCGCGGATGTTCCGGATGCACTCGGCGCCGAGCTTGCGGCGCAGCGAGTGGATGTAGACCTCGACCGCGTTGCTTTCGACTTCCTCGCCCCAGCCGTACAAGCGCTCCTCGAGTCTTGCCCGCGACAGCGGCACGCCCGGCTGCTCGAGCAGCGCCTGCAGCAGGGCGAACTCACGCGCCGAGAGCACGACCGGTTGCCCGTTCTGCGTCAGCTCATGGGTCGCCGGATTCATCCGCAAATTGCCCAGCGCGATGACCGGATCGGCCCGCCCGGCGTGACGACGCAGCACCGCGCGCATGCGCGCGCCGAGTTCGTCGAGGTCGAATGGCTTGACCAGGTAATCGTCGGCACCACTGTCGAGTCCGAGGATCCGGTCGGCGACCGAATCGCGGGCGGTGATCACCAGTACCGGAATGCGATGGGCTGCCCGCCGGAGCTGGGCAAGCAGTTCGAGGCCGGATTTTCCGGGGAGGCCGAGATCGAGCAGCAGCATCTCGTAGCTGGTGGTGGCCAGAGCCAGTTCGGCGGCCCGGCTCTCGCGCACCCAGTCCACCGTGTGGCCATCCTGGCGCAGTCCCTGCTGAACGCTCTTGCCGATCATCGGATCGTCTTCGACGAGTAACACGCGCATCGTGGCTGGCTGACCGGAGGAGAGAACAGGCGAATGACGAATGGTGTTTATTTGCCGCCTAGAAGGCTCTTGATATCACAGCTTGTCCGGATCTCATTCTGTTGTCCTGCCTTGATCTTCTTCCCGCAAAGCTTCAGCGGCCAACTGAGCCAGGATGTCTTCCGACTCGGCAAAAAGCTCATCCCACCGCTTTTCGGATTTGATCTCGTCAAGAAGCGTCCGGGCAAGAATGTTTTGCTCCAAAGTCGGGAGCTTTGAAGCAACCTCAAAGGCTTTCTCAAGCAAGCTAGTCATGGTACTTTTCGCGCCCTGTTTCATATCTATATGTCGAAAGAAGAGGAAAAGGGATCTGACCTCTTTTCCGGTGAATATGTCGCTCAACGTGAAAGCTCAGGGATGCTGCGCGGCTTTCTCGCGCAGCATCCCTTGGAGCGCCGGGTTGGGTGTGCGCTTCTTGAAACACTGCAACCGGAACCGAGCGGTCGACAGCGACAGACTTCCGAAGAGCCTTGATACGTTCGATTGCGTGGAGTGTCTGAGCCGAGAAGTATGACTCTCCGCAGTGAGGATACGACCGCATGGGGATGTTCTCTATCACCAGAAGCGAAGCACCTCGACCGGAACTGCGAGTAACCCTGCGAAGTTGCACGCCTGGATGGCCGCATGCGGCACAGCGCATTTCAGACAAGGTGGACCGTGATGGCGAAGAGATTGCCGAGCGGGCCGAACTTGACGTTTGCCTCGGCCTGGAGTCCGCCGACTGTGGCGCTGCGGACGACGAACTTGCGCTCGTGCATCTTGCGCTCGCGCTGGCACTCGACGATTTCGCTGGTGAGAAGGAGTCTTTCGAGATCGAGGATCGTGAGGTTGTCATCGTCAAGTTCTTCTACAGCGTGGATGGTCACAACGTAGTTCAGTGAACGAACACCGTTGCGGGTTCAGACGATAGTAGATTGAGCCACTCCTCAATTGTAGCGGTTCAGCACCGTCAGCGTCCTACGTTAGCTCAGGGCCCACTGGAGCGCGAAGCGCGGAGGGAACCCAACAGCGCAGCTATTACCTGGGATGTGTTTCCTGAGCGGCCTCGCGGCGACGGCTACGCCGCCTCGGCGTGCAACTTGACACCAAGCGCACGTGCAACCTTGAGCACGGTGGCGAAGCTCGGGTTGCCGTCGGCGCTTAGGGCCCTGTAGAGACTCTCGCGGCTGAGGCCAGCATCCTTGGCAACCTGGCTCATGCCCTTGGCTCGGGCAATGTCTCCGAGTGCCTTTGTGATACCTGCAGCATCATCCGGCGCGTCATCGAGCCAGGCGTCAAGGTACGCCGCCATCTCTTCGGGCGTGCGCAGATGCTCCGCGACGTCGTAGGGCGTCGTCCGAGTCTTGGTGGTCTTGCTGGCGGCGCGGGGCATGGCGTACTACTCCTTGAAGTTCTTGGCCAGCTTGAGGGCCAACTGGATGTCCTTCGACTGGTTCGACTTGTCGCCCCCAGCCAGGAGAAGCAACAGCCTTGTTCCGCGCTGCGAGTAGTACACCCTGTACCCAGGGCCGAAGTCGATCTTTAGCTCAGATACGCCATCGGTCAGGTGGCGACACTGCCCAGGGTTGCCACCGATCAGCCGCTCGACGCGCACGAGAATGCGTGCTCGACCGGCCTGGTCCTTGAGGGTGTCGATCCAGTCTGCGTCCTCGTCGGTCTTGTCTACTCGCACGGTGCAAGAGTAGCTCAAGGGCTACACTTGTCAACGGCTGGTTGACTTCGAGGCGCTAATCGGGATAGGAAGAAGCATCGCGGCCCCTCACCATGCCCGGCGCACACGTGGAGGTCACCGACACTGCGCGGCTTTATCGCGCAGTGTCCGCTGGACTGCCGGGTTGGGGTGGACTACTAACGGCGACACCTATAGGAGCGATTTTCGCGGCATGCTCTTGGTCTTCCGCCATGTTCAGCCCTAAGCCGGCGAAGCCGGAACCAAACAGGATGAGGTTTCTGTCATAGCCGAAACGGGATAAGCGGAGGCGACCATGACACAGATGCTGACCGATCGCTATCACGAGCGGCTTTCCGGAACGCTCTC
>Ga0208938_1000370_pt1 | contig 36385 bp, 23 predicted proteins | sample AD_UKC125_MetaG_FD_184434 | JGI IMG/M metagenome (GOLD analysis project Ga0208938, IMG submission 184434) | Active sludge microbial communities of municipal wastewater-treating anaerobic digesters from USA - AD_UKC125_MetaG (SPAdes) (version 2) | ecosystem: Engineered > Bioreactor > Anaerobic >...
ATGCGTATCAACTCCTTATCCCATTCGTATGCCAAAGGATTTATAACATACACCTTACCACCTATTTCATTTGCTATTACAGTTGCATTTTTCGTATCAAAACCCTGTTGCACAAAAACAACGTTGACGCCTTCCTTTCTCGCTATATCGATTAATGCTTTCATCTGGGAAGGAGAAGGATTTTTCCCTTCAAACTCAATGCTGTACTGCTTTAGTCCATAATCGCGTGCTAAATAGCTCAAAGCCGGGTGATAGATAATAAAACTTCGCGAAGGGATATCCATTAATAACCGGCTAATGATACTGTCTGTTCGATCGATTTTCTCGATTAATTCCGAAAAATTTTCTCGATAGAATTCTTCATTTTGAGGATCAGAAGTTATCAATCCCCGATACATATTCTCGGCGAAAATGCGGGCTGTTTTTGGCGAAGACCATACATGTGGATCGGGCAACAACCTATGCTCATCTTCTACATCAGGCTTGCCTGAGACATGATGATGTTCCCCATAAATCAAATCGATCCCCTCCGAACAATTCACAACTTTCACATCGGGATTGTTTTTTACCAAACTTTCGGCCCAAGCATTTTCGAATCCCAAAAAACCAACCTTAAAATAAATAGCACTTTTTGCCAGTCTTACCATCATCGCCGGTGTGGGCTCATAGGTTTCGGGACTTGCCCCCACAGGAACAATTACATTTATTTTATATCTATCCCCAACAATATTTTCTAGAAAATACCGCTGTGGTTCAATGGTAACCGACAATATTTTCTCCTCTTTTGTTCCCGATTGACATCCCACCAATAATGACAATGCGAAAACAAGAAAAAAAAGATATCTTTGCTTCATGTTCAAGTTTTTAAATGAAACAAGTATTAACACTCCCCCCATGAGATGATAAACAATATTGTACTATTTTTGTTTATCGAAAAAGACATTACTACCCAATGAATATTGAGCTTGAAATAACCGGCGACGGATCGCACACCCTTTTTGTGCCATCTATCAACGAGCACTACCATTCCACTTACGGAGCCATTACCGAGACGATGCATGTGTACATTGACGCCGGATTACGCGCATGCCTTAAATCAACCGTTAATATCTTGGAAATAGGATTCGGTACCGGACTAAATGCTTTTCTTTCACTGCTGGATGCCGAAAAAACGGCAAAAGCTGTCTTCTATACTTCGGTCGAACGTTATCCGCTGCCTGCAGACAAAGTAAAAAAGCTCAATTATGCCTCTCTTATTCAGCCTTCGGCAACGAATCTTTTCAACAAATTGCACGATTGTGAATGGGAAACCGCCGTGAAAATTACTCCTCATTTTACGTTACAAAAAAGAAAAATCGATTTTAGTAAGTCAGATGAAATTGCTTTCAATAGCGGTTTTGATGTGATTTTCTTTGATGCATTTGCTCCCGAAAAACAACCCGAAATGTGGACACAAAGGATTTTTAATTTCATTTTTGCCTTATGCAACCCTCATGCTATCATCACTACTTATTGCGCTAAAGGCATTGTCCGGCGAATGCTGCAATCCGCCGGATTTACCGTAGAGCGCTTAGCCGGTCCTCCGGGAAAAAGAGAAATCCTGCGGGGGAGAAAAGAATCCACCTTTTTTCCTTAAAATTTAATCATTGATCGTTATTTCGTGTATCTAACAAACAACACTACTCATAAAGATCAATTAAACAACGGCCAATTGGGGTCAGGAGTATGAGCTTGCTGCATGAGTTTTTTCAATGCTTCTGCCTTATCAGGGTACAAAGAAATCACGTTGTGAACCTCCGAAGGATCCGACGCAATATTGTACAATTCGTAAACCGCATCCCCCTTCAGATTCAGATGAAGCAATTTCCAATTCCCTCGGATAACCGCCTGTCGACCGTTCAACTCGTGAAATTCAAAATAAAAGAAATCGTGCTCCTTCTGCTTCTTTTTGCCCGTCAACGTGGGTAATACACTAATGCCGTCGCTCATCACCGGAAGCTTACGGCCCAACAGCTCGGCAAACGTGGGAAGATAATCCCAAAAGGCAAAAGCAACATGGCTTTCTGTCCCCGAAGGTACATGCCCTTTCCAACTGACAACCGTCGGAACCCGGATACCGCCCTCGTAAAGATCACGCTTGTATCCTCGGTATATCCCATTACTGTTGAAATAATCGGGATCGTTGCCCCCTTCACGGTGGGGACCGTTGTCGCTCGTGAATATGATCAGCGTATTGTCGTAAATACCCTGACGTTTTAACTCTTCAACAATCTCTCCTACGTACATGTCGAGCCTTGCCACCATCGCAGCATAAGCTGCCTTGGGGTACAACTGGGATGCATAGCCCCCTTTCCGAAACATCGGACCCGAATCCGTTCCCTTGAAAGGAGTCTCGGGGTATTTCCCTTTGAAGTTTTCGAATAGGGAATCTTCCGGTACCAACAACTCGGCATGTGGAAGAACCAACGGCACGTAAAGAAAAAACGGCTTGCTTTTGTTTTCTTCAATAAACCTCAATGTGTGCTGCTGAATCAAATCCTGTGAATAGGTCCCGAAATTTCCATCGGCGTTCTCAGGCAATTCCACTCGGGTCTGGTTGTGCCAAAGATGATCGGGGTAATAATTGTGCGCAAGCAGCTGACAGTTGTATCCGAAAAATTCGTCCACGCCCTGATGGTTGGGATCTCCCGAAGAACCGGGTTGACCCAATCCCCACTTGCCGAATGCTCCGGTTGTGTAGCCGGCATCTTTGAACAAACGAAAAAGCGTGTAAGTATTCGCAGGCAGCGAAAATTGTCCTTCGGGCTCCAGCTCCTTGTTCCCCCTGATCGGTGCATGCCCGCTGTGCAATCCCGTCATCAAACAGGCACGCGAGGGTGCACTCACCGTCGATCCGGCATAGGTATGCGTGCAACGCATCCCGCTCAATGCCAAACGATCGATATGCGGCGTTAGAAACTTTTCCTGACCAAAACAGCTCAGATCTCCGTAACCGAGATCGTCGGCCAGAATAAATACAACATTGGGCTTTTGCTGCGCTTCAACAGGCAACATGGGAAGAGTGCTTAACCCCAAACCTGCAAATAAAAATTTGGATCTAATCATAAAAACTTACATCAATATGAATTATATCTATTTTATTTTTATTTGAATACTTGTTTCATCGGACGTCCGATCCACACCTGCGGAGTTTCCAAATTAAAAATGTAGGCTATGGTTGCCGCAATGTCGAATTGCATCATGCTCTCCTCAAATTCCGGAATCCTTCTGACATTTTTCCCCGCAATAACAAACGGCGTTTCAAGCTCCTGAAGCGTCTTCCCTCCGTGACCTTTTCCAATACCACCGTGGTCGGCACTGATGATGATAATGGTGTCGTCCCATATGCCTGTCTCTTTTGCAGCTTCAACAATCTGTCCGATATAACCATCCAGTTCCGTAAGTTTGGCATAATATGCCGGAGTATCGTGTCCGTCGGCATGACCCACATGATCCGGATTATCGAAAACAACAGCTAAAAGATTCGGCTTTTTCTCTTTTATATATTTTACGGCCATATCGGTCAATAACGTCGGGAATTTTTCGTAATCTGCTGCCTGAGCATGATAATTCAACGACAACGTATCTACCAGGTATTTAATCCCATCCCATTCGTATAAACATCCGATTTCGGCTTTCGGATCCGCATCGCGTAGCAACCCGAAAATCGTAGGAAAAATCCCGTGACGGTTAAGCACCCGCGAAGGAATTTCGGGTGTCCGCGATCCCCACTCGGTATACCCATGCAACTCGGGGCAGGCTCCCATGAACATCGATGCCCAATTCACCGCACTCGAAGAAGGCAATACCGCCCTTTTTTTCAACGTATACGCACCCTCAGCCATCAGTTTTTTTACAACAGGCATATCGGCTTTTTCTACACTGTAGGAACCCCACCCGTCCAATCCGATTAAAATTACATGCTTGGCTTTAGTCCCTGCATACAGACTAAAATGGGCAAAAAAGACAAAACATACAATAAACTGTAAAATTTTTTTGTTTCTCATTCTCTTTATTTTTATAGTGTCGATTGTGACAATCAAAAACTTCTTGGAAGCACGGGTACTTCTCTTTCAAATTATTTAATCAATCAAATCGTAATTTAGGCAGTTTTTGAGGAATTTCATCTCAAAAACGTTGGGAACATTCGGAGTCAATATAAAGTTTGTTCGGAAGTTTCTTTGATCCCGGTTGTATGACGATAGTTCGGCCCGGACTTTCGAATAAACGTTGTCGCAATCAGGAATATGGCTAAACCATCTCGATCAGATCGTCACATAACACGGTTTACCAAACTATTGCTTATAAATAGGAAATAATTTTATCCATTTGTTCCGATATCATCTTCAGACGATTTCTGTCGCCTCCCTCGACTTCGGCCGTCAACCATCCTCCACGATAATTTATTTCCTTCAATGCCTTCATGACCACAGGCCAGTTGTTGTCGCCTTCAAGAAATTCCACGTTAAAACCTGCCCATAATCCTTTATTGTTCATCAGTTCACGACTGAACTCTTTCGCATGAAGTTTGACTATTCGGAAATTCAGCGTCTTTATCCAATGTTCAGGCCAGCCGTAACGCAAAACGTTTCCGATATCGAAATACCATCCGATCAACGGATGATTGATCTCGTCGATAAAGCGTTTCGCCTCCAACGGACTCAACAGAAAATTGTTCCATACGTTTTCTATACCGATCCGGATGCCGGTTTGTTCAACGTGGGGTATCAATTTACGAATGGAATCCAGTGAAGTGTGGTAGGCTTCTTCATAAGAGACTTTCTCGTTTACTACGCCGGGTACTACCAAAACGGTATCGCCACCGAAATCCTTCACTTCCCGTAACGATTGCGCAATCGAGTCGATGCATTGCTGCCTGACCACCGGATCGGGATCGGAAAGAGGTTTCGACCAGTGATCCTTGTTTACCGCACTCGGAAGGTCGATACCTGAAACAGATTTTGCCTCAAGAATTTCCGACATCGCGAATTCGGTCGGACTGTTCAATTCTATCCCGTCAAATCCCAAATCTTTGGCCAGTTTGAATTTGTCTGCCAATGGCAGATCCTCTTTTATCATTCCGAATCCCAACCCTTTCTTCAGGGTAACTTTACGTTCGGACTTTACCCGGGAAACCGAAGCCGATGCAAAGGGTGCCATCGAGGCGGCACCGACAATGCATGCTGCGGATTTGATAAATTCTTTTCTGTTCATCTTCCTTATTCATTTAAAACGGGTGATGCCGGGAACGGCTACGGGAATATCATAGCGGGTATCCCACGACAAATTTTCGGGAAACAGAACCTCCTCAGAAGCAAGCGCCTCTTCTAAAGTGATAACCTGACCGGTGTAACCCGCCATCCGACCGGCCAAAGCTGCCAGATTGGAGCGCGTCATCCATTCTCCGTCGTTTATCGGTTTACCTGCTCTGATGGAAGCGAACAATTCGTCGTGTTCCTGTTGATACATGCTCCTTGCTTCGGAACGTTGGTAAGCATCCGCTTCCGTGAATTTGGTCTCGTCTTCGTACTTCCACGGGGTTCTGCCCTTGATTTCGTGAACCCCCGTCCGGCAATCCACAAGGCATTTCCCTTCCGTACCTACAAATTCGACTCCGTAAGAAGGAGCGGTATCGGATTGCTGACGGCAGAAAAAGTAGGCTTTGGCTCCGTTCGGATACTCGTAACACGTGGCAAAATGATCATAGACGTTGCCGTATTTCTTGTCAACCCTTTTTTGTCTGCCGCCGGTTCCGGTTACCCTCACCGGCATGACGTCGCCCATTCCCCACTGGAGCATATCCAGACTGTGAATGGCTTGCTCGACAATATGATCGCCCGACAGCCAGTTGTAATAAAGCCAATTGCGCAATTTGTACTCCATATCCGACCACCCCTGTTGACGATCTTTATACCATAATTCGCCGGTATTGTAAGTCGCCTCGACCGTAAGAATCTCCCCTATCTGACCGTTCAGTACGCGCTTGAATGTCTCCCGCTTGGGAAGGTGGTATCGCCAGCAAAAACCCGATACCAACGACAGGCGCTTCTCTTCTGCCTTTTTGGCCGCTGCCATAACCCGACGCAGTCCGGGTGCATCAACGGCAAACGGCTTCTCGCAAAAAATATGTTTGCCCGCATTCACCGCTGCCTCCAAATGAAGGGGACGAAAGGCCGGCGGAGCAGCCAACAACACTACGTCCACATCCGAATCGATGAGCTTTTGGTAAGCATCGAGCCCTACGAATTTATGATCGTTGCTTACCTGAACCTTCTCTTTTAATTGCGCTTTAAGTGTCGCATACGATTGTTCCAAACGATCGGAAAAAGCGTCTGCCATGGCCGATAAAACCACATTCGGATCCGCATTCAGCGCCTCTTCGGCAGCTCCCGTTCCTCTGCCTCCGCAACCAATCAGCCCTACCTTCAACGTATCGCTGTGCGATGTCCGAAAAGAACCGGATGCCCACGATAAATCGTTCGTAACCGCAGCACCCAGCGTGGCCAAGCCCGCAGTCCTGATAAATTGTCTTCTTGTAAATCCCATAATACTTCGATTTTATATTTTGATGAATAGCTTCCATTTATACAGCAAGTAACAGACAAACCAGTTGAGAAACCAACCTGTGGCCAGAATCGTAATCTCAACAAAAGTCCGCGAGGTCCACCCGAAAAGCAGGTTAATCCATGGACCCGTAAAACTATGAGCAGCATCTTCAATGAAGGGATGAAACAGATAAATAAAAATTGAATTCATCCCTACCACCACAGCGAAGGTAGTCCACCGTTTATGACCTTTTAAATCGATAATCCAATACAACAAAGCAAGCGTCAAAATAGCCCACCCGCCGCTGATGAATACGAAAGAACTCGTGCATATCCTCTTGATGACGGGAGAAACAGGGGTCAGAGCATATCCAACAACCAATGCCGACAGTCCTCCCGTGATCAGAATTTTCAATTTTTTATTCCCTGAAAATTCTTTCTGCAACAATTGTCCGCATAAGGCTCCCCAAATGGTATGTGCAGCCGTAGGAATGGCATTAAAAGAAGCCCAGTTATCGCGGCTGCCGGGAGCAATGAACCGGTTTACCAAATCACCAAATGTCTGACCCTTCACAAAGGGGTCAACCCCTTCCATGGGAAATAACCGATAGAGAACTTCCGTCACCAAAATAAGACCGATTGAAACCGTCAATTGCACGGACCATCGGCTGCGAATCAGCAAAAAGGCGATGAAATAGGTAAATCCTATCTGGGCCAATACATTCTGAAAAGTAAGATTGAAATTTTCGATGCCCGCATCCAATGTAATCCCTAACAGGATCAATATAATGGAACGCTGAGCTGCATGTTTTGTGAGTTCGCTCCACGTTTGACCACGCGACAGCCGTTGCGCAACGGAAAAAGGAATGGCAACACCCACAATGAACATGAAAAACGGTTGAACCAGATCCCAAAGATGGAAACCCTCCCATTCGGGATGCGTAAATTGCTTAAAAACGGCATACGCTATCGTCCCCTCGAATTGAGGACGGGCAAAATAGTGCAAAACACCTCCATTTACTAATAAAAGCATGGTAAATCCCCTGAAAAAATCGAGCGACACCAAACGCCCTCCCTCTCTCTCCTGACGATTATCTTGGACTTGATTCATATGTTCAATTTTAGTTTAAAAGCACATTAATTTCAATTTATTTTTCGATGGATTCAACTAATACAAATTAATAGTAATGTCATAATATTTAATGTGATCATCAAAAATCTCTAAATTTACTATTTAAAAGTTCTTTCGAGGCAATGCATTCCATTTCTATAACCCATTTGGGCCTACAAATGGGTGCTAAAAGTATTAATTTAGGTGTTTCTGTCAATTTTGCATCAAAAAAACTTTTTACATAATTATAATCCGCTATATCACGTAAATATATAACAACAAGTAATATATCGTTAAATGAACATCCAGCTTCATGCAATAAGGCATTCACATTTTCCATCATCTTTATACACTGTAATTTTACATTACCTTCATGAACAACCCGCCCTTCTTTATCAATACTAGCGGTACCACTAATATAAACATTTCTCCTATCCCCAAAATCGATCATTACCCCTCTTTCAAAGGTAACTCCATATTTGTGGGTAGGACATAGATATTCCTTGGCTTGTAAAAACCTAACTTGTTCATTATTGAGGCCTTTGATCGCATATGTATCTAGCATCACCTTTTCACAAGCATATTCAGAGCGCCCTTCAATCCCTGTGCTTGCAATATAATGAGTATCACTTCTTAAACCGATTTCTTGAAATTTTTCTCTGCGAGCTCTTGCGACATCTTGATAATTTGCATCTATATCTCTTACAAAGAACCATGTACGTAAACAATTTTGAGCTATAGTACAATTTTTTTCTTTTAGTTTATTTTCGTAAGATTCAAGCAAAGAAATAGTCTGATCATATACATTTACATTGAGACTTCTATCTATTTGATTAAACCTTTCTATAGTATAATAGTGTGAATATCCATTACGATCAAAACCAATAATACCATCATTTTCTACCATTGCATCTGTCTGCATATTCACCCATAAAGCCAATTTGCTGCCATCCAGTAATGGTTGCTCAATAAAACTTATTTCACAGTTTAACAAAGATGATAAATTGAGCACTTTTTCTTTTTGATTAGCAATATCAGTAAGAAAACAGCGGGAAAATACAGGAATAGCATTTGATTTCATATTTAAGCAAGAGGGATCATCAATTACATTTTTTAAAACTTTAAATAGTGATTTCCATTGTTCTTCAAAAGTTCGGTTTAATGACACAACATAGAAAATAATATGATAATCTTTTGTTTTATGAGGGATTTCTAAATTTGAAATTTTCACTTCAACTCCCTCATTTTCAAAATTCTTGATTAAATAATTCATATTTTATCTGCTTAATTCAACTATAGACGTAATATTTATCAATTTAAATAATTCGTTATCAATTCGACATTTTATTATAACAGAATTGTTCTTGCGAATAAAAAATCCGTATATTTATATGGTTATCAATTAAATAAATATTATAAATAACTGTAGCGCAAGTTACGAAAAAAATTTTAAGAAACTAAAATAATCAAAACAAAAAAATTCTCGACCAACATCGAATTCACAAATTCAACAACTTGAAACTTATTGTAAACCGGAAATAAAAGTGAAATGATTCAAGGAAGTTGACTACAGCGATTTTGAGAACATTCACTACTACAAATGTTCCTCAACAAATACATCTTTTTACGGTAAAACATCAACTTTTTTTCCTTCCATATTATATGCTTTTTCAAGTTCTTTTACTGAAAAAAAAACTCTACCATCAACAAATTCGGGAATATTAAATGAATAAAAAGTGTTCGAATAAAATTCAGGGTCCTTTTGAGGAAGCAAGAATGGTTTTTCAGCCCTTCCATTCTCATCTATCCATGCAAAAAAAGGCATAGTGTACAAACCGTCAACGCGTCGGCTACTAAATACTATCCAGCGAGAATTAGAAGACCATGAATGGTAACTTTCCGTATTATCACTGTTAACTTCATGAAGAAACCAATATTTTCCTGTCATTAAATCAAGCAGATAAAGATCCGCTTCTTGATGCCAAATAGAAAAATTACCATAATCCGAAAGAGTAAACAATAAGAATTTACCATCAGGAGAACTTCTTGGAAAACTCACACTTCCATTCGTATCAACAACTCGCACCAAGGTATCAACTTCAGAGCCAAATCTACCTTCCTGTGCATCAAATTCAATCCTACAAAGGTTATATTTTACTTTATCGAATTCAGCGGGCATTTCTTTCGCTTGGGAAGAACAAAAATATAAATACTTCCCATCAGGAGAAAAAGTTGGGAAAGTTTCAAACCAATCAGGAGACATTAATTTATTGTCTATGATTGCCTTGTTCTCATTTGTATCATAAACAACTATATCTGATTTGGAATCAAAAACCTCAATTCGCTTATCTTTAACTGTATGAAAGACTTGAGCGGTTTGATTTATTGAAAATGCAATGTATCTTCCTTCCGGATGCCAACAAGGATACTGAAAGCCAGAATAAAAATCATCAGGCTTCGAATTAATTTTAATTAACTTCGAATCGTTAGAAATAAAAGTTCCTCCTTTTCCCCCTCGAACATGCAATAGCATTCGTTCATGATCTCTTTCTTTAAATGAATGACAATTCATGCAAGTACCAGGAAAAAGTCTGTTGGTTATTATCTCTTTTTCTTTGAAATTTTCCAACGACCGTTGATAAATTCCCATACTACTCCACACTTGATACCCCGGGGCAATCAAACGGTAAGAAAGAAAAGGATCGATACAATCTTTTTTAATAAAAATAGAAAAAGGTCTGAATTTAATCCAACTCTTATCATTCTTAGCATATACAGTTATTTCAATTTTTCCACCTGCATTTTCATGTAATAACTTTTTCCATTGTGATAAATCAAAATCAGCATATCTTTTGTTTTTGGAAGTCAATAAGATATTTTTCCCTTCAACCTCTACATACATCTTTTTAAAACTTCCACTCAATTTAAAATTTAATGGAGCAATATTATAAGGAATTGTCACATTAATATAATCAGGAAATATGATAGGATAGTCAGATACGCTAATAGCATTACTAGGTTTTTTTCCACATGATCCCATCAACAGGATAATAGATAATGTAAAAATAAATCTTTTCATAATTTTTTCTATTCGGGGTATGATGAAAAAGTTATTTGTAATGGTAGTAATACCAAAAAGTATGAGAAAAATCTTTTTTTAACAATTCCCTAGCATTTGGATATTGAGTATAAATAGCTATATAGCGATATAGTCTATCTTTTGTTGCATCTTCAATAGGAAAATTATTATTTTCAACAGCTTCGCGCGATTTTAACGCTAGAACATACAGAACAGCTTCCTGAAATGCTACAGGGAGATATTTATAATGAATATTATATCCCAAATCAACATATTCCATAAACGATATAATATCTTTATTTAACAAATAATACGACATCAAATATTCATAAGCCATTTTATGTTGGGGGCGATCTTGTAGTAAAGCGAGCAAAATCTGATCGATGTTTTCAACTGAAAAAAAATAATCTTGAAGAGGTCTTAATCGTCTCTTTTCCCCCCAATCGGGATGATTATTTATTTTGTCTTCATGATAAAGATAAGTTTCGGCTTCTTTAGCCCAATTTTTATAAAATGGCGTTTTCTTTAGTAATTGAATATATTTATTAGCTAATTCATATTGACCATTGATAATTGCTACATCAGTTAATCTTTTCAAAGAACGTGTCGATTTCCTTAAATCGGGCATCGATTCAGTTGCTTCAAAAACATATTGCTGTGAAACATTCACCAAGCCAATTTGATAATAAGTTTCATTTCCCAACATGGCACTCAACATTTCTCTCTCGTAAGGAAGGAACAATCCCACCTTTCCCATCTGCTCAAACCGAAACAAACGATCGCCTAACTGATTGGTTTTAGCTAGAGCAAGATTCAGGTAATTAACAGCAAAACCATTGCGAGGAAGTTTCTTTTCTGCAAGAGAAATAACCTTTTCCCAATTTTCATGTCGTACGTAGTAATCAAATTTTTTAATATATTCAGCCTTTGGATTTGCAAAAAAAATGTAACCTTCATAACCAGCTAAAAACACTAATAATACTTGAACACCATATAAAACGATTTTTTTCGTTTTTTTTATTTCTTCATTGTCAACCCAAAATATTACTATAAGTGCAAAAGGCACAAATAGCCATATGAGCACAACAGGGAAAGGAAAAACAGTAGATATTTTATGAAAATGTTCCGTAATATAAGCCTGCAAAACAGGAACAGGATCAAAATACATACGATAAAATAAAGGTAAAACAATTGCAATAAGAAAATCAAAAAGCAGACACAGCCAAAATATTCCCCTTATAGCAATATCCCTTTTGCGGAATACTACTACCTCATAAACAAAAATTGATAACGTAAACAGTATATAGCTCCCCCCTGCAACGAAATAAATCAGAGGGATCAATAAAATGCCTGCCAAAGATCGAACTTTAAAATTTTTAATGCTTACGTAAAGCAAAATTCCAACCATCGCTATTACAACTGAAATAAGCCCGCTTAAAAGATAGAATTCTTCACTCAAAATGGTGGAATACCAGAGTGAAGGCAAAAAACTTAATAAATAAAAATGATTATCTTTAAAACTTACTTTCTGGAAAAGAAGCCACGTCAGTTGCTGTAAAGCAACAAGCCAAAGCAATAAAACTAAAGGGCCTCCTAGCGGTAAAACATAAAATTGCGTAAAAAATTCTCCAAGATACCCTGCTAAGCCACCCGCGGTACTAACAGATTTAATAAAATAATCGCAGCTGCAGAGAAACAATTGAAGTGGTTCCTGGAAAAACAACATATAAGGAAACCCAAACTGCCAATAGCCAAATACTAACAGACTAAATAAAAGAAGCAAATATTGCTTATAATATTTTTTAAAATGAGAAAACCTCACGTTTTGCTGGATTTTCATGGGTAAAAAAGTTTTATTTGCTTTTTACTATTATTATACTTTTATTATAAATTAAAATTATTGCATTGAAATAATTTATCTCCCCTCAATAAAAGTCACTTTTTCTGCCGGTTCTTTGAAAATTCTCTCTATATCCGCTACCCCAAAATTCGGTTGAACAGCAAAAAGTTCTGGAATATTAAAAGATTTATAAAAGTAACCATAAAATTCGGGATTTCGTTGAGGAAGAACAAAAGATTTATGCCCTTGCCCCTTTTTGTCAATATATGCGAAATAGGGCATACCGTAAAGTCCATTTTCCCGCTTACTTGCAAAAACAATCCATCTACTATTTGATGACCAACAATGATAAGAATTTGAATATTTCTTATTATTATTGACATCTGGCAAGGGATTAATTTCCCCTGTTTTAAGATCAATCAAATTCAATTTTGCTTCTGAATGCCAAATGGGAAAAGTTCCATAATCAAAAACAGTAACCAAAATATATTTCCCATCGGGTGAAACACGAGGCTCACTTACTGTTTTATTATAACGATCTGCTGAAAAAATCGTATCCACCTTCTCCCCAAAAGTACGACTTGCAGTATCAAAATCAACAACACAAAGATTATATTTGAGAAATTTATAATCGTCTGGCAACTTAACGGAGTCAGCAACACAAAAAAACAATCTTTTCCCATCAGCTGAAAATTCCGGAAATGTTTCAAACTTTCCTTCTTGACTGATTGCTTCCCCAGAGAAGATTTCATTACGTTTTAAGTCCAAAATTACCAAATCGGAAGTTGCATCATATACTTCCATCTTTTTATGAGACACTGAATAAAATGCGGGGACAATAATATTAGTCGAAAATGCAATAAATCTTCCTCTTGGATGCCAACTACCATATACTCCTGCCGAAATCGTTTTATCACTAGTGGTATTAATTTTTCGCAAATGTCCTCTTTCATTGACAATGGTACCACCTCTTTTAGAATGCCTTATATGAAAAAAAGACATCTCCGGGTTTTGCTTGTTTGCCGTATGGCAATTCATACAGGCATTATCCGCCATGTTATTATCAGCTATTACTTTCACTTGAAAATTGGTAACGTTCCTCAAACTAATATTAATCTTATTCCAAACTTCATAGCCGGGTTCAATAAGTCGATAAGTCAACCACGGATCAATAGGTTCATTAGCCACAAACCAGAAAAAAGGTGAATATTTTATCCATTTCCCATCTTTTCTGGCAGCAACTTCAATCCAAATAGTGTCACCCTTGTTTTCTTCTAAAAAAACCTTGAAAAAATGGTCTTTAAAAGAAATTTTTCGTCTTCCTTTCACTTGCATTTTACCTTTTGTCCCTTTCAAAGTTGCGATAACTCTATCAAAAGAATCGCTTACCATAAAATTAAGGGGAGCAATATTAGGTGGTATGACGATATCGGTGTAATCAGGATATATAAATGGTTCACAACTAACTTGAATCGCTTTCGAAAAATCAGATTTTGAGCAGCAAACACTGACGATCAGCAACAAGCAACTAAAACAAACGGGCAATATCTTATTCTTCTTTTTCCGCTTTTGCATAATGATAATAAAACCAATACGTATTTTTAAAATTTTTCTCTAATTTTCTTCCTTCACCCTGATAATGCACATACAAGTTATTATATTCTATAAATTTCTTTAGTATAGCTGGTTTAACAGGAATCTGCGACCATATTTCCAGATCGGGTTTATTAATATAATATATAACAAGTGCCTCTTGATACAGTTTTGGTACTCTTACTCGAAGCAATATCTCTTGGAATTGAAAGAATGTATTTGCAAATGCTTCAACTTCCTTTCCTAACAAATGATAGCACAACTTATAATGAAGTGCATCCAAGTTTTCAGGATTTCTCTCCAATAATAATTCAAAAGCCTTAACACAATCATTGGTCTGACGAAGATCCTCTTTTGTTGGCACATTAAGTCTTTTGTCTCTCACCCATGATATGCAGGAAATCTTTTCTTCATCATTATCATTAAGCATCAACAGTAAATTATGAGCCCATTTTTTATGGAATAATGTTTTTTCAAGAATTTTTAAATATTTCTCTGCAATCTTATATTCTTCATTAATTACGTTTACTTGAATCAACCTTCTTAACAATCTTGAACTGTAATGATTCGGAGAAAAAATCATTGCCAGAAGAGCCAGATGCTGCGAAGCATTCACATCTCCTAGATAAAAATAGACTTCATTGGCAAAAATAATCGGCAAATAACTTCCCTTATTACTTATTGGAAGTACCAATCCCTGGGGCCCTGTCTGATGAACATCAAAAAACCTATCGGCTAATTCGCCTCGTGCCGCATGTGCCAAATTACAATAATAAGCACCCGCACTGCTTTTATATTCATACTTATTTTCAAGCTCATATATCTTATCAATATTCCCAAAATACCATTCAGAATCAAGCGCAAGAAGTTTTTCGAGATTAAGATTTACATGAGTATAACATCCAAAAACAATCAAAATAATAAATGCAACACTAACTAAGCATAAACAAAGTTTAAAATACTGTTGATCCTCTATTTCAGCAAGCAAAATAACAATAAGTAAAGAAAAAAGAGGGGCTAATATCCACCCTAAAGATACCAGTTTATAATCAACAGGATACAAAAAAGCTTGTGATAAAGATATTGCATAATGATACCTAAACATCAACGGTACAAGTAATGAAAAAATTAAAATGAAAACTGTCAGCATTCTTCGCAAGAGAGAAGAATAAGAGTTATTTTTTATTTCATAAATAAAAATCAATATCCCCAAAAAAGAAACAAGACCACCAATCGCCGCATATAAGAAGGGAATCAAAATAAAAATCACAAGAGAACGCCACCATTTTGAAGGTAATAAAGAATATCCTTCAAATAAAAGAAGCATTAGGAGAAAAGATATGAAATAAGTAAGATCTGTATTTACATTAAAAACAAAAATAATGATCAAAATGGTAGGGAACAAAGCATAAAATCCACCCAATGGGCCGTCCGAAAAATTTTGAATTACTTTTTTAATTGAAAAATACAATATTAGAAAAAGCAAGGGAACAATTATTGCTGCCATACCTCTCAAATAAAAAAACTGGCTAATAAAATCTGCTACTAATTTCGAGAAAAAGGAAGGTTTATTTAAATAACTTAAAATATGCTGCCCATCAAAAGCAAAAAAACTAATCTGTTCTTTCAGGAAAAAATGATATTGATATTTTAATTGAATAAAAACTCCAAGGACAACAGCCATAACAATTCCTGGAATACCTTTTTCACACAGTTTTAGCCAAAAACTATTTTCACTCTTATGATTTATTTGTTTCATCAGTGACTAGTATCAAATGCTGCTTGTTGACCTTTTGATTTTGTTGCCACCTTCGCTACTCGATGAGGCGACACACTAATGGGTTCTTTTATAAGTTCCGGAAGATTAAATGAAAATAAAAAGGAATCATAAAATTCTGGATCTTTCTGGGGTAAAAGAAAGGGTTTGCGAGGAGCACCATTCTGATCTATATATCCTATCCAAACATCCATAAACAAACCATCACGACGTCTGCTACTAAAAACGACCCAACGTCCATTCGACGACCAGCAATGCCAACTTTCAACATCATTACTATTAAAAGCATCCAATGCTCTCATTTTATGCTCTTCCAAATCATACAAATATAAATCGGCTTCAGGATTATATGCCGGAAAATTTCCATAATCAAGCTGAGTTAACATAATAAACCGTCCATCAGGAGAAACGCGGGGTATAGAAACACTTTTGTTCAACATTTTTGCCGAAATAAGAGTATCTACCTTGTTACCAATTACTCCATTCTGGTCATCAAATGAAACGGAACATAGGCTGTATTTCATTTTCCTTTGATCCTGAGGCAATTCACCAGCAGGCGAACTCACATAATACAACGTTTTACCATCAGATGAAAAACAAGGAAAAGCTTCAAACGCATCTGGTGAATTTATGAGAGGGGAAGTAAAAAATGAATTTTTTTCAACATCATAAATTACCATATCTGATTTCATGTCTAAAGCATGAGCACGTACTTTCCCCACACCATGAAATATCTGAGTAATTTTATTGATTGAAAAGGCAATATATTTCCCTGAAGGATGCCAATAAGAAAAACCTGCGCTGCCAAACGTTTGGGGTGTTTTAGTTTGAATTTTCTTTAAATTATCGTTCGTAAAAATAATTGTCCCACCAAAATTTTCTCTTAAATGCAACAACCATGAATCGGGTTCATTATTTCGAAAAGTATGACAGTTCATACATGTACCTGGCATTATTTCGTTGTTCAATACCAATTTTTCTTTAAAATTACTCAAATCTCGTTCATAAATACCCATTGTATTCCATGTCTGGTAACCCGGCATAATTTTACGATAAACCAACATTCGGTCAATTGAATCTTTTGACACAAAGAAATGAATAGGGTTATATTTTCTCCATTTATCACCTTTTTTAGAATAAATCGTTATAAAAACCGTGTCACCCTTGTTTTCACTTAAAATTTTCTTCCATTTTTTTTCAGGAAAATACACTTTCTTTTTACGGAAAGAAAAATTATTTTCTCCTTTCGCTGACGAAATTTTCACAAACAAAGCCTGACAACTATCCATCAATTCAAAATTAAGTGGTGCTATGTTATATGGAACGGTTACCCCATCATAATCTGGAAAAATTTCAGGTGAATGGCCAAACTCATAAGCATCTGAAAGTTGAGGAAGTTTATTACAGCCAATAAAAGAAAAAACAATTACCATCAGGGTGAATTTTCTCTTGGTTCGTTTAAAATAGACCATTTTTCTTTTCAATCTTTAATTTTTAAAAAATGCTTACTTCAACGCTTGTTTTGATAATCTCCAAAGTGAAGATAATACCAATAAGTATCGCCAAACAAATCTTTCATTCTTGATGGATTCTTATTTCCTCCATTTATAAATTCATAAGTATATTCTCGAAATCTTTCCTGAACGTTCACACTTATTTCAATAGCATTAAGCGGTAGAAATTTTTGAGAAGTTAAAGTTTGAATATACGCTTTTGCTTCTTGAAAAATAAGAGGGCTCTCACTATAATGAAACGAAGGGTAAATTGACATAAATTTGATAAAACTATCGAAATTCCTCTCCAAAAGATAATACATCATCAAATATTCATATGCCATTTTATTCTCACTGTTTGCTCTTAGCAAATACAACAGCGAAATATGAAACTCTCCCTCATTATAAAAAAAATCCTCTTTCGGCAAACGAGTACATATCTCTTTGAGATTCGGCGAAAGAATCTGATGCGATAAATTTCCCTCTGAAATAGCCCTGAGATAATTATTTGCCCAACTTGAATAATTCAATGTATGGCTCAATAAATTAAGATATTTCTTACTACTTGAAATATTCTCATCGATGATAAATGTTTCTGCTACTCTTTTCACAGCTCTTACAGGCAGTTTGGAATCTACAGTAGATTCAAGGGTTTCCATTGCCATCATTCGTGCAAAATTATTCAATCCAAGATAAAAATAAGGATCGCTTGCCAGAAATGGGGCCATCCCTCGTCGTTTGTAAGAAATTACAAATACCGGTTGAAGTCCTTTTATCTTAAAAAATTCTGAGGTTAAACACCCTTTTTTAGCACATGCAAGATTAACTGCTAATGAAGCCTCATCGTTTTTTGGTACTCCTTCCTTTCTTGCTAACTCAATAATATCATCCCATTTCTCCTGATAAACTAAATTATCAAATTTACGAATTTCCTCTTCTTCTTTATTATTGAAACTATAAAAAAATATTACATGAACAATTATCAAGAACGTTCCAATTAAATTTGTCTTTTTTACTGAAGATGATATATTCTGTTTTGAAAAAAGAACCGATAAAAAAACAAGAAAAGGCATCGATAATAAGGTCAATATTAATTTTAAGGGAAAGAAAATAGGGACTCTGTAAAAAGCCTTCGAAACAAAACTTTGCAACAAATTACCATAAAAAACAGTATAATGAACAACTAATGGAATCAATATGGATAGCAAAAGATAGATTAACGAGAATAACCATTTTTCTATGTCAGAAGATTCATTATCCATCAAAACTTCATATAGAAATGCTGAAAGGCTAAAAACAAAAACTGCTCCTCCACCTACCCAATAAATTACAGGTATTAATAAAAACGCAACAAGTCGTCTTTTTTTTATGTCGTCGATCCGGATATATATACCAATAGAAACAATACTAAAAATGAAAGCAATAATCCCGGAAAAATAGAAAAAGTTATTCAAAAATAACAGCGAATACCCTATTGAAGGAATCAAAGAAAAAAGAAGAGCAATATTTTTATCAACGATACGAGAGAAAACATTGTATGAAAAATACAATAAAATTCCTAAAGAGCCAACAATCACAACTAGTGCACCTACCCTGAATTTGAAAAATTGAACAAAAAATTCTCCTAGAAAAATAGAAATGCCTCCCGGAATTAAAAGTTTTTCCAAAATACCTTTTAAGTTACCTTGAAATAATTGTAATTGCTCGCAATATACCAATTGTTCAAGATGAAAAAATCCAAATAACAACGCTGTTGCTATTAAAAAGAGAAAAAAAATATTACTCCTTTTTCCCCACTTTTTATCTACCATTTGAGTCTTCCAACTCATCTTTTGTTGTTTTTACTATTCTCTCCATTTGTTTATCTTTCCGAGAATATAAATCGCCATTTTTTGATAAAACCTTGTTTTTGAAATCTACAGGGAATGAATAAAAATAAATTTTAAATAAAATGAGTCCCACACCGTTATACAAATTGTTTTCAATATCATTCATCACCTCATTCATAAATACCCTTTTAACCCTTTTGCTGCACTCATTTATACTATCCAATTTTAATTCTGACAAATCTTTTGTTCTTTTTTCAGAATAAAGAATCCATTGAATAGAATCATATTTTTCTTTTTTCGCTTTCCACTCCTGCATGAAATTATTCAAAGGGGTTCCTCCACCATAACTTGTTTGTGAAAGATTAACTTTAATGGTTCCTGGTTCGGGGATCACGACAAGATCTTCTACTATGTGGGGAAATTTTGGGGCAATTCTAACAATTTTTACTTTCTGAGAATCAGCAGGGATCTTAAAATAAAAATGACCATTTTTAATTAATGTAGAGTCAACATCCTTTGTAATAGGTCCATCAGAAGACACAAGATAAACTTTTTCACCTTCAAAAACCGGATTATCAACCTTTCCTTCAATTACAAAAGATTTTTCTTTATTGCATGAAAAAAACAAAAATAAAAGGATAAAACTTATAAAAACCCTAATTTGATTCATATTTCCAAATTAATTGCCAGTAAAAATGAAAGAGGATAAGCACATATATCCTCTTTCGTAAAAATTCGTCTTTACTTATTCAAATAAAAAATTAATAAAAACAACATAATACTTATTTTTTGGGAGCAAACATATAAAACCATGCTTCACCCCAATCGCCTGTATTTGGCTGACTGGCAGAAAGATGAAGTTCGCTCTCGGTAATTTTCAGAACATCATATCTATAAAAAGGTAAATCATCTTTATTTGGATCCCAACCAAAAGGAACAGTCACATTTTGTGTGGTAAGTGTACCCACACTCCACCCTTCAATTTTATTATCCATATCTAAATTAAATGTCCCTTTAGTTTCCCCTGCTTTAGGCTTACTTTCGGATACAAGGGTAAGATGCTTACCCCCATTAAGATCAAAAATCATGTAATCATTCAGCACCCCTTGCTCTTCAAGTGCTGCAGCATCCAATACCCACCAACAGGGTGCAGTACATCCTTTATAACCTCCATTTCCCGCCGCGCCTTCTAAACTTAAATCCCAACTCCAGCTTTTTCCTTCAGCAAAATTAGTCAACATTTCCCATTCTGGTTCCGGAAAAGCATCCGGATCTTGCATTGTTACGACAATTTCGCGTTCATCAAATACAATTCCTCCAGCAGTAGTTGCAGTAATTTTGATTGTATATTTACCCGGAACCAAAATATGAACCGTATCTTTTTGACGAGTTGTGAGACCCCAAGCGTAATCCCATGAAAAAAGCACTTTTGGTGTTTTATTCTCTAAATAAACTATATAATCCCTCTGTGGATCCTGTGTTATAGAATATTCAAACTCAGAAGCCGGAGTTATATCTCCTAATTTATCTCTATTCTCTATTGGATTACATGCTACAAAAAATACGAGCAATCCAATTAAATTATATAAAATCGATTTTTTCATATCTTAAATTTTTTCTTTAGAGTAACTAATTGTGCAATAATAAATTATTGATATACAGGTGCATTTGGCCCCCATCCGGGATTCTGTTGTAAAACACCGCCCGACAGGCTGATTTCTCTCTCAGGAATTTGTATAAATCCTCTCGTTTCTACGCGAAAATTCATCTTTTTCTCACTCGGAACTCCATTATTGATAATTGAAACACCTCCCTGACTGTCAATAATATTCTTTACTTGATCAAGATTACTTTGTCCGGCCCATCTTAAAATATCATGGTAACGAAGTCCTTCAAAAGCAAGCTCATGTCTTCTTTCATTCTGAAGTGCCTGAAGTGAATAGCTGGCTATTGGTGCTAAACCTGCTCTAGCTCTAATTTTATTTATACCATCTACGGTTTGTGCCAATTCTGAATGCATCAATAAAACATCAGAGAAGCGAATTAACACGATATCCTGCATGTTATCCAATTGGAAGTTCCTTGTTGCACCATAAAGGGTTACACTGTAATTAGACCATTGGCCATCTGTATACAAATTTATTGGAATATATTTCATCTGCCACAAACCAGTTTCGTCCATTTGTTTATCATGTGGATCCGTTCCATAACCATAGTCATCAATGCCATGAATTGAAATTTCTGCCGGATCTTTTACATTAATTATTGAAGCTCTTTTTCGTAAGTCATTATCAGGCCATTCATCCCACAATTTGGTATTGACGGTACTCATTCCCCAACCTTCACCAATAACACCTTTATAACTGTAGGAGCGCCAACCATTGAATAAATTCATTTGGTTACTATAATAAATGCTGGTTCCCCAATCAGCAAAAGTCGAAAACTTAAGCATAAACATGTTTTCTTCATTTCCTCCTTCCTCACCATACCATTCAAGATTATTATCTTCCGCATATTTGAATGGTTTTTCAGAATATTTCGAATTTGCAATGGCATATGGCCACAAATTTCTAAAATCAGGCATTAATCGATATCCACTCATGTTTATTACCTCCTCTAACCAGGTAATTACTTGATTTTTAGAGATAGACCCTGCTTCTTCTCCTGCTAAAGGAAGAGTCTCCTGTTCATAGAATCCTGTATAAAACAAAAATACCCGAGCCATTAATGCTTCTGCAGCCCACTTATTTGCACGTCCAAGTTCTCCTTTAGGGACAGAAGGAAACGTTTCAATAGCTTTTTTAAGATCTGAAGCTATTTGAGCATAAACATCCTTCGGATCGGCTTGGGGCAAATTGACAGGTTCCGATTTCAAAACCAATGGAATATTTTCAAACATTCTCACTAAATCAAAGTAAAACAATCCTCTCAGGAAATACGCTTCACCTATAATTTGGTTTTTAATCTGCTCGGTAGAATAGGTTGGCTTATCAAGATTTTCGATTAACATGTTCATTCTGAAAATACCTTGATAATATCTTTTCCACATACCTTCAAACATGCTTGGGCCAATAATCTTAAATTCATCTATCGCTCTAGCACCTGTATCATTATCTCCCATAGCTCCAAAACAATCGTCACTTAATATATTACCAACAACAAAAGGATAGTTAAAAAGAATCGCATCCTGAGGGCAATCTACCAACACAAAATAACCCGCTGTAAGAGCCTGGATCATATCCTGCTCTGTCTCATAAAAGGTAGCATTGGTTTTTTGAGTTAAAGGTTCTGTATCAAGAAAGCTTTCCGAACAACTACTCAACAAAAAGCCTATAAACACTATTAAGCAAATATATTTTTTCATAATCTTATTTTTAAAATTTAATACTTACGCCCATCAAAACAGTACGTGGCGAGGGATAATATCCAATATCTATACCTTTTGCCCAAGGATAATTGCTATCATCGGTACTGGTACCTATTTCTGGATCCATTCCGAAATATTTTGTGAAAGTATATACATTTTGACCTGTAACGAATAAACGTAACTGTTCAAACGGTACATTGTTTAAAAGATGTTTAAAATCATAGCCAAAAGTAATATTACTCAACCGGAAATAATCGCCATTTTCAATAAAAATATCCGATACGTACTGCCAATTTGGACTTGCTCCGAATATTAATCTCGGGTACCTATTGGAAGAACCTTCACCATGCCATCTTTTGAAAATATTGGTAGTAAAGTTATTTAGTGGCGAATCGGCCCATCTTCTCCAACAACAAGCTATCTGATGGCCAAAAGCACCATTCCCTACAATACTCAAATCAAACCCTTTAAAGGCAAAATTCATATTCAAACCAATAACATAATCCGGATTAGGATCTCCTATCATAACTTTATCTGCATCACTAATAACCCCATCTCCATTGGTATCAACAAAAATAAGATCACCGGCCACAGCATTAGGTTGAATAATAATGCCTTCTGAATTTTTATAATTCTTTACCTGTTCATCATTTTGGAAAACCCCCAGGGTTTTGTACCCTCTAAAGTATCCGATAGGATATCCCACTTGAGCCCTGAAGAGTTCAGTTGTTCCTTGTCCCAATACATGGTCTGGTCCATAAATAATGCCTTCAGAATTAGCAATCTTGGTTACCTCATTTTTATTGAAAGAAACATTTACTCCCACATCGTAACTGAAATCTTTAACTCTATCCGCCCAGTTCAATGCTATCTCAACACCTTTATTTTGAACATCTCCGCCATTTATATAAGGAGCACCCGTACCGTAGGAGGCTAAATTGTCAGCTCTTACTAACCAATCTTTTGTCGTTTTTTTATACCAATCAAAACTAAAGCCAAGTCGATTGTGTAAAAAGAAAGCATCAATTCCTATATCCGTTTGTTCGGAAGTTTCCCACGTTATATCGGGGTTAGGTAAAATATTTGGATAAGCACCTATATAGACTTTTGTTTTATCCGGGCCAAAAAAGTAATTTACATTTTGATAAGAAATAGTAGCAAGATATTGGAATGCTGGAATGGCCTGATTGCCATTTTGTCCCCAACTTACACGTAATTTCAAGAAGTCAAGTTTCCCATCCAATCCTGCCATAAAAGGTTCTTCAGTGATAATCCATCCTCCAGAAACAGAAGGGAAGTAGCCCCACCGATTACCTCGTGCAAAATTAGAGGAACCGTCTGCCCGGAGGATTACAGTCAGCATATATTTTTTGAGATAATCATAATTGACACGTCCAAAATAAGATAAAATTGCTCCTTTACCCCAAGGGCTACTGGACAATCTTGTAGTTCCATCACTATTAACTACAGGTGTATTAGTTAACCAAGCATATTTAAAATCTGTAAAAATACAATCAATATTGGTCCCTGAAATATCTTCACCTAGTCCCCATTTTTCAGCAGACATACCTGCCAATACATTAAACGCATGTTGTTGATTAATATCAAAACTATAATTTAATGTATTTTCCCACGTCCATCCATAACCACTGCTCATATTATGAGAAACTTGATCATGATCTCTGAACACAGTCGCACTTAAATCATAGATTGGAGTATAACTACGCCATGAACTTGAACTCATATTATACCCAAATTGACTTCGATAAATTAAATTTTTAATAGGTTGTATTTCGAGATAAACACTACTATTCAAATTATAATTCTTAGATTTATTATGTCCACGTTGATATTCCATAGAAGCGATAGGGTTTGCTTCCTGAGGATTCCAAGGAATAGCATAATGATATTCCCCATTTTCATCGTACATAGGTAAAAAAGGACTGGTTACAGTGCAACTAAAAATATCATTCCAATACTGATTACCCGTTCCAATACCACGCTGTGTTGTATAATGATAACGCAATCTTTCACCAATTTTCAAGACATCAAAAGTATCCGAAGCATTCCTCAGCAGCACATAATCACTATTCAGTCTTAAAGAATAACGGTTGTATTTAGAATTAACAGGGCCACCAAAAATACCTTCTTGATCAGCATAAGAGAGACCTAGAGAATAAGTGGAATTTTCCCCTCCCCCTACCACATTAAGGGCATGGTTCTGCATTGGAGCATCTTTTACCGTAAGTTCATCCAACCAGTCAGTTCCCCTCCATGCACCGCTTTCAATTTTATCCCAATCTGGAACCAATGATGGAAAATCCATTAAAGGCTGCTGAGTATTTACTCTTGACTCATTTATTAACACAGCGTATTCTTGAGCATTTGCTACAGGCAATTTCTTATATAGATTCTGAACGCCATAAGAACCATCATAAGTGATTTGCGCTTTTTTGGGACCTTTTGCCACTCCTCTCATTCCTGATTTAGTAGTTACCAAAATCACACCATTAGCTGCTCTTGATCCATAAATAGCCGCAGAAGCTGCATCTTTGAGAATATCAATGGATTCAATATCACCTGGTGGAAGATAGTCAAGGCTTCCACCAGGAACTCCATCAATCACAATTAAGGGTGCTGCATTCCCCGTAGTACCAAGACCCCGAATATTTACTTTAAAACCACTTCCGGGTTCACCGGTTTGTTTTATAATAGTTAAGCCCGGGGTTAAACCTTGTAAAGCAGTCATCGGTGATACTGTGTTTTGTTTTATAATCTGATCCGATTTTACTTGTACCGTTGCTCCTGTAGTTAATCTTTTCTGTTGTACACCATATCCAATAGCAACCACTTCAGCCAGTCCAATTGCTTCTTCTTCCAACACTATATTAAACACTGTGCGTCCGGCAATAGGTATTTCCTCTGTTTTCATACCTACAAAAGAAATCTGAAGTGTCTCGGCATCAACAGGGACACGCAAAGAAAACATACCGTCTGCATCTGTTACTGTTCCAATGGTGGTACCTTTTACTACTACTGTTGCACCTGGCAAAGGTTGCCCTGAAGCATCAGTAACTTTCCCTGTTATTTCCCTTTGCTGAGGCTGTTGTTGTACAGATTTTTCGGAAGAAACCATTTTTTTCTCCCTGGGCGACAAAATAATCTGATTGCCTTCTACCTGATATTCCACATCTTCCGATTCGAAGAGTTTATCCAGAATATCAGCAATAGTAGCTTCGTTAACACGAACGCTAACTTTCCGACCAACATTGACCAGTTTGTTATTGTAAAGGAAGTAATAGTCGGATTTTTCTTCAATGGTTTGTAAGACTTTTTCGATGGTTGTATTTTTCATATCCAACGAAATCTTCGTCTTCTGAGAATACACATCTTCTGCCTGTAATTGAAATACAATTAAACAGAGTAATAAGCACGTTATCCTCATGGCAATAGGAATTTTTTTGACGATTAATAATTTATTCATATTTTTGCTCTGTTATTAAATGGTAATAAGTTTAGTGACTTGCTTACCCGACGGCAAGGTGGAATTTTCCGAAACGGTAAGCGTAAATTTTTGGAGGAGGAGTGAATGAGAATTCATTCCTCCGTTTTTGTTTACGTAAACTATCATCTTGTTTTCATAGGCTTTCCTCCAGATATTTATGATTTATTGTCTACTTCTTATCGTTACTATCCTTTCCGTAAATTCATCGTCATCAAGCCTCTGTTCGGAGATGGCATACGTAATGGGCGCCGATCTTTTCAACAGCTCCAAAATTTCCTCCAACGACTCATCCGTAAATGTCGCTGTATATTCGTAATCTTTCAATTTTTCGTCCTTTAGCACAATTTTTACGCCGAATTTGCGTGAAAGCTTTTCGGTAAGACTTTCAAACTTTTCACGCCTGAACACCAGTTTCCCTTCCTTCCATGCCGTTTCTACATACGTATCTGCTTTTACCGTAATCATCTCTTTTGTCTCAGGTGTAAAAAGCGCCTGTTCTCCTTGCTTTAAATCTTTCTTTTCAGATAAACCTTCAGCAACTACCTCAACATGTCCTTGCACCAACGTAACTTTATAGCAATTGTTATCTTCGTAAGCATTCACATTAAATTCTGTACCATATGCACTTACCGTCATCCGATGCGGAGTAACCACATTGAATCGGCGCTTTGTATCGGAAACCACGTTAAAATAAGCCTCCCCCTTAAGCCGGACTGTACGCTCCCTCCCTTTAAACCGTTGCGGATAAGTCAGCTCGCTTTGCGAATTCAACCACACTTCACTCCCATCGGGAAGAACAGCCTTCGTAATTATCCCAGAGGCAGAGGACAGTGTTATGGTTTGCTCTGACACCTTCCCGCTCACGGCAGGCCACAAAACATATTGGTACAACAAAAACAAAGGAAGAAGAATGGCCGCAGCCGTACGGATAAAATTCCAGGCTTTTTCTCTGAAAGTCAAAAAAGCAATTTTTCGCGACAATGTATTCCAGGCAGCAGAAACGTCGACATTTTTTTGCTTTTTATAATTCTCAGAAAGGCGGTAAACACAAGCAATCTCCTGAACTTCCGTTCGAAATTCGGGAGATGATTGCAGCAATCCCTCAAAATTTATTCTCTCATCATCTGATAATTTTCCGTCGAGATAAGAAAAAATTTGCTTTTCATCAAAAAATTTATTCATGCTCTGCCTAATAAAATCAATTTACTTTAAACTTTTGATTAAATTTATTGAACGCATCTAGGTTTTTATTAATTGACGAATAAAACCAAGAATACCCTATGAAAAATAACTTTATTTATATATTTTTAATTCACACTTGACTTTTAAAATATCCTCGAATAGTTTTCCAATGAGTCAATTGTCAGCTAATATTCATTTTCTTTCTTCTAAACCGGATATTTCAATAATTTTATCGGCAATTGAATATCTCCATTCATCTAACTTTTGTAAATCATTCGTCTCGTTCCAAAAATCATTAACCGTATCTTCTCCTCCTTTTTTCCTCGAATGTGACGCCTCGTCAAAAATTCTTTTTAAAAACATTTGGACTTCCTCTTCTTTGCCCTTCATTGCAGCTATCCGTTTAAGTGTTTCAATATACCTTCTGTCATCCCACGCCTCCCTGAGACCTTCATAAGAAAGAGTAGGTATCGTACCAAACGGCGTATCCCAACATATCATCCAATTATCCCCTTCAGTCGTATCAAAACGATTTCCCCAATTATATGCCCACAACAATGAACCTCGTGAATCAAATGCTCCAAAATAAAATCCAAACGAATACCTCATCCTTGCAGGTTCGCTTCCCGCACCCACACCTGTATATTGCCAGAAATATTTATCTTTCCCACCTGCCCGAACTTTATCACCCAACAATAAATCTTCATGAATCGCATTCGTACAAAATACGTCAATATATGGTAAATATTCAATGCCACTTGCATGATGAATAGAGCCATAAATTCGTGTATGAGGAGCCGATTTTCTTATCAGTTGGCAGGCATCGATAAAATGAGACCTGATCCAAGGACCTGTTCCTATTACCAAATCATCCTTTTCGTAACCCTCTTTTCGATAAGGTTTTTGAATAGCTTTCGCAGGTTCATCAAATGGCGTCAAAATAAGTTCGGGCCACCCATTCTCATGCGCATGTTTAGTAACTTCCTCAATCCATTGACTATAAACATCCCTAATTTCTTTAATTATATGCCCTCTGTTTGATTCCTCTGCTGCGAGTTTTAAAAATTTCTCTTCTCTATCCTCCCTCGTACCTTCATCCTGCATCACTACAAAAAGCTCCCTTTCCAGATGCATTGTTCGCGGGAATCCATAAGGATTGCCTCCTAAAAAATAAACAATATTTTGCCATCCTAGTCTTTTTGCTTCTTTCATCCATTCATCCAAAAGAGTAAAATCCAACACCAGTTTCCCATCAATTTTCCCCATAGCCGGTCTTACACTAGCAAACCACAAATTTGTTGCATTGACATTATTCTTCACCGCATAAGGAATATTGTGGAAAGGAACCAATCCGGTAACGCAACCGCCCATCGATAGAGCCGCCTCCTCCATAGTGAGCAATCTAATGGGCATCACCTCAATTTCAAGAGGAACCTTAACGACCTTTTTCCCTTTAACCAAAATATCGATTCCTCCTTTATACAAGCCTGAATTAACCGATGAGTCTGTTTCGAAAGTGAACCAGAAAGCCCGGGAATTCCCATTTTTTATATCTGTCTCATAAAGAGGCCATATTCGCTGGGCATCAATCGTCAGTGATCCATCCTCCTTCTTAACAAAGGCATATTCAACAGTGTGCAGCTTTATTTCACCTTTGAATAATTCACCCTTCTCATTTTTCATATCGGACAAGCTGATCGAAACACGTTGAATATCCCTTCCGTTAGCAAAAACTCCCAATTGTTTGCATTCAATTTCATTCGTAGCCATTCGAACCTTTATCGTACTCCCTATTTCTTCTTTTTCAGGAATATCATCAGGTAGAATGGGAGATAAATAATTTCGCAAATAAGGGATGCAATTTTTCGATTCCCAACTGTTAGGAAGTTCTGCGTCTAAAATATTATCCTTCCTATTAGCGTAATATTTTTGCTGATTTTTTTTGATCCACACCCGCGTTTCGGCATTATACCGTTCCTCATCATTTTTCGTCGCTTTTCGAATGCGAATCGCAGAGATAGGCAAATTCTTATCGTTATTATTCATCAATTTAATACTAAACTCCTGTTTCCCAAAACCTGCCGGATTCCCTTCTCCTGCATAAAGATAATCCCATGAAACCGGAATCATCGCTGTTTTCCATTCCAAATCATTTTCTCCTACTATACGATGGAGTTCGCTCAAACCATTAACGATTTCTTTTCCTCCCCTAAATTCATAAGCCGCCTTTTCTCCCTTCGAAATAAACTGAACGGCATTTTCACAATTACCAAATGAGGATACTACAAATGGCCCGGTAAACACATCCTGGTAATCTATTTCCATTACAAATATTTCACCCTCTTTTGGCCTGGCACTATTACCCCACCAAGCAGGTACAGTAAAATTTGCTTCGTTATTATGCATGATGCGCACCTTTTTATCATCAATTTCTTTTATTTCAGACCATCCTTTTCCACTAAAATCTCCAGGATTTTCTGCTGAAATTTTCAAAAGAAATCGATTCTCTTCAGAGGAGTTGTCCGATTTGCACGAAACCACCACTAGCGACCCTATCAAAATTAAAATGGTTGTAAATACCTTGTTTGCTTTCATTGTCATACAGTATGATTCATTAAAAATTTCACTTGTGCTGTTTACTTTCCTTTTTGATTAAATTTATCGAGCATTTAAAAATTAAAACATGCATAATTGACGAATCAAATCACCACAAAAAATCCTACGGGAAATATCTTTATTTATATATCTTTAACGCCAATCACACGAAAAAACGGTAACAAAGAAGAAGGAGAGGGAAATATTCCTTTAATTCTATCCGTAATATAACCAATGCTTTACTGATATAAGATTCAACGGTTTTAGGCGAAATTTCCATCTTTTCTGCAATATCGTTATATGTCATATCTTTAAAACGATTCATTTCAAAAGCTTGCCTGATATTTTCGGGCAATTTATCCAGCGCACGACTAATCAGCTCTTTTAACTCTTTCAGTGTATAAATTTCTTCGGGTGAATCCGGAAAAACAAATAAATGTTTCTTTTTTTCGGTATAATTTTGCTGTAAAGATTGTTTGCGAAGATAATCCAGACAAGTGTTTTTCACAATGGTTATCAAAAAATTGCGAAAAGACGAGGTGATTTCAATTTTTTTTCTATCTCGCCATATTTTCATAAAAGCATCTTGCACCAAATCCTCCCCTGTTTCTTTACATCCGGTAAAACGCTCGGCATACACGCAAAGTGAAGGATAAAATTCAAAAAACAATTCCTTAAAAGCTTGTTGATCATCTTTAAAAGCAACTCTGCGAAAGAGATTTTCTATGTAAGCATCGTCTTTCATGTATTCATGAATAGAAATTACCTAAAAGGAACTAAATTATGCTTTAAAATTAAATGAAAAAAATAAAACAACGCCGGAAAACATTAACTTTAACATAAATCCATGTTATCAATAATTGTCTTTATTGCTTATTTCTTCCAAAAAAGGATTTTTCGCTTTAAAAATCCAAGTTTTCATAAACAATCGTGTGAAAATTGACAAAGGAATAGTCATGTCCCGGTAAAAAATAAACTTTTGACAAATCCTTATCTATATCTATTAATATTTGATAACGACAAGCGTCCTGGGCATAATCGACAATTTTACAACATTACTTTCCGAAGAAGGCGTCACCTCATTTTCCCGGGGTAAAATTAATAACTTTTGAGCCTTAGTAATATGCGAAAATATAAGCTCAACGTCTACTAATTCATCATTAAAATTTTCCATAACCAAACAATCTTTTTCGAATAGATATAATCCAACTTTAAGAGGAGCATTCAAGTAAATTCCAAATGGTTCAAGCAAATGATTTCGCAAAGAATCCAGTTCCTTTCTCCCCAATTTCAAAAGATTTTTTGGTTCCCCTTTAATTTCAAGTACCCTCAGATTTTTATTTGTAAGAAGCGATTGGTCTTTAAGTCTTTTCGCCAAACCGTCAGTAACAACGATAGGTTTGGATTCCTCTAAAAGTTCTCGAAGCGCAGTTGAAAAATCAAATTGCTTAAGCATTTGTACCGGGAAAAAAGCAGCCTGCAGTTGTTTATTTATTTCGTGAACCGGTTTAAGAGGAATGCCTAACATACCCATAAAACTATAAATATATGATTCTTCATAAGGTTCGCTGTTGGCAAGTTTAGGGGAATCGACGCCCTTTGGCTCTTTATTATGTATGATTTTAGCTAATTTAAACAATCCGGGAAGTTCTTCGCGAAATGCTTTTATATTAGCCACAGGGGTTCCCATCCAACCATTGTAAATATTTGTCTCTCTAATAAGATCTCCATAGGAAAAAAGCATTAATTCCTTAGCCCCTCCAAGGACAGTTTGACGAGCTTGTTCAAGGTAAGTATTTGCTGTAGTCCCAAGGGCATCGAACCATCCACCACCTGTCTTTTTTCCTCCAATACCTCCAAGCCATCGCATATTAAAATAAGCTCCATATTGTACCTCACCACTCGACCTTATGGAATAATCGTAATCACGCGTTTCTGTGCCCACATAAATATTATCAAAATCTTGAGTCTGTCGTAATACATCATATCCTCTTTGTTGAAAATCGTCATACCAATTTGGATACTTTATCGTGATCTTTACATTTGGATTAATTTTTTTTGCTGGCTTCAAAATCCGCTCGCGACTCATTTCAACCATTTTATCGCAACGAAATTTCGTCCATGAATAATCGCAGCGAGAAGCTATACATTGTTCACACTCACACTCGGTAAAAAGAAAATCGTCTATCATGATGTGGTCGAAAATAGAAGCAGTATATTCAAAGATTTTTTGAAGCCCCTTCTGAGTTTTTTCATCGGAATAACATGATCCGGAGCCCCATCCTCTCCCAACTTCACTTTTCCCATGTCGTGTAGTCGTAACGCAACCCCACACCCCGAATCCTTCCGATAAAAAACGCTTTTTGGCGTTTTCTAATACCTGACGATCAACCTGATATCCGTCACGAAAAGACTCAAAATACACTTTAGTAATGCCTGTTTGTTTACACCATTTTACGGCATTTTCCAATTCTGCCGGATTCGACAAATAATTGCGTATGTCATGTGCCGTAAAGAGGGTAGTAACTACCAGAATATCTTTATTTTCCTTAGCTATATGCCATAATGATTGGGAAAATACGCTCCTAATGCTGCAGCAAAAGAGGATTATTCCTATACTTATAATCTTTTTCTTTTTCATAAATAATGTTCTAATGTTTTTATAACCTGTTGTGCATTTAAAAATCCGTATATCTATATGGTAATCGATTTGATAAACATTATGCCAACAAAGTATCCGGCCCAACCGGTCGTAGAGGTCATGACGTATTTGAAAGCATTGAACAATTTATCGTTCTCAAAAGTAAAATTAAACTGTATGGACAACATCTGAAATTGAAAAAAATCGAGCATTTTTTTTGAAAAATCAATAAACATGCTTACATTTGCACTCGCAAAATTGAAGGAAAGGTGTGCGAAAAATAACTCAATGCCAAGTCCATCAGAATAAAAAAGACAAAACACCTTGCATAAATAAGAAATCGAGGGAGGTTTCAAAACAAAACTTTTGCGGAAATAGCTCAGTTGGTAGAGCATAACCTTGCCAAGGTTAGGGTCGCGGGTTCGAGTCCCGTTTTCCGCTCATTGCAAAAATTGAGACAGAGAGTGAAATTCGTTTCCTCTCTGTTTTTTTATTATTCCTATTGCTCGCAATATTGTAGATCGCAGAAAAAAATCCTGTCGTTCAGTAAGGAACTGACAGGATAAAAATAGGATTTTATTTTCAGTATAAAATATTATTTTGCTTTCCCTTGATTAGCAACCGCTTCCATCAGTTTTTTGATGACTTCAGGATCGCCAAGAAAATAATCTTTTACCACCTTTAGGTCATCGTCAAATTCAAACACATAGGGTATTCCTGTCGGCAAATTCAATTGGGGAATATCTTCATCCGAAATATTTTTTAGATGCTTCACAATACCACGTAGACTGTTTCCATGAGCAGCCACAATAATCTCGTTATAATCGCGTAAACTGGGTAAAATCACCTCGTTCCAATAAGGAAGAATGCGGTTTACCGTATCCTTCAGTGATTCGGTCAAGGGAAGATCTTTTTCGTCAACTCTTTTGTAACGTCTATCCATAAAAGGTGAACGGGGATCGTCCTTCGATAACGGTGGAGGAGCAACATCGTAACTCCTGCGCCAGATATGCACCTGTTCCTCGCCATACTTTGCAGCCATCTCGGCTTTGTTCAATCCTTGCAATGCCCCATAATGTTTTTCGTTCAAGCGCCAAGTCTTATCAACCGGTATCCAATCCAGATCCATAACATCAAGGATGATATTCAACGTTTTGATGGCTCTCTTCAGATACGAAGTATACGCTTTTTCAAAAAAATAGCCCTCTTCACGCAACAGCTTACCTGCATCGTGTGCTTCTTGCATCCCTTTCTCAGAAAGGTCTACGTCAGTCCAACCCGTAAAACGGTTTTCTTTATTCCACACACTTTCGCCGTGACGAACTAAAACAACTTTCTTCATATTTTGTAATTTTTATATTGATGATTATTTTTGCAATTCCCCAGACAAAAATATGAAAAAAAACCGAAACAGCCTCATACTTATCAAGTAAAATATCGCGGCTTTTTTGTAATGCCATAAAATAATTCTAAATTTGAACTCGTAAACACCGGCATCGATGATAAATAAAGAAGAATTGTTGCATTACATCTGGAAATTCAGGTTGTATCCTTACGCAGATTTACACACCACCGAAGGCGAACGGGTGGAAGTAATTGATCCGGGAATCTCGAATAGCGATGCCGGCCCGGATTTTTTCAATGCAAAGATCAAAATCGGCGACAAATTATGGGCAGGAAACATTGAAATTCATCGTACTTCCGGCGAATGGAAAAAACACCGACATCATATTGATAAAGCATATAATTCCGTTATTCTGCACGTGGTGGAAAACGTTAACGAAGAAATTTATAACGAAAAAGGGCAAAAAATTCCCCAACTACGTATCGCTGTTTCACAAAAGCTACGGGATAATGCCGAATTTCTTCTTTTCAGCAATGTAAATGTACCCTGCCTTCCGTCGCTGCATGCGATTTCGAATGGACAGATGCGATCATGGTTAGATGCCTTGGCTATAGAACGTCTGGAACGAAAAACCAACGACATCTTTCAACATTTAGACCGATTCAACAATTCATGGGACGAAACATTTTATGTGTTGTTGTCTCGAAATTTTGGATTTGGGCTGAATTCCGATGAATTTGAACGATTGGCTCTCAGCCTTCCCTATAATTATATTCTCAAACATGCCGACAACCTGTTTCAAGTAGAAGCCCTATTCTTTGGACAAGCCGGTATGTTGGAGGACGAAACCATTACCGATGACTATTATATTTTTCTCCGAAAAGAATACGACTTTTTAAGAAAGAAATTCACCCTCGAAAGTCTCAACAATGTATTATTCAAATCGTTGCGTACTCGTCCACATGGATTTCCGCAACTGCGTATTGCTGAATTGGCAGCCGTGGTACAACACTCGGGAAGATTATTTTCAACCGTTCTCGAAACAGACGATTACGAACAAATTCGCTTACTCTTTCGCGTGAATACGTCGGAATATTGGCAAACGCATTATACATTCGGCAAAAAATCGAGAAAAACTCCCAAATATCTCGGAAATAATTCGTTGGATATTATTCTCATCAATACCGTTGCCCCTCTTCTTTTTGCTTACGGGAAGAAAAACGATATGGAAAAATATTGTGATCGAGCTATCCGGATTTTAGAATCGGTAAAACCCGAGCAAAATAGGATTATACGGGATTTCAAATCGGCAGGAATAATTCCTCAAAACGCATTTGATACTCAGGCACTCATTCAATTACGAAAAGTATATTGCGACCGGCGAAAATGCCTGTTTTGCCGAATTGGGCATGCCATCCTATCGCAATAAAAGTGTTTTTTACTATTTTTTCAGATTTCAGGTTCTTAAAACTCTCATAAACATTGTATTTTTGTGGTAATTAATGAACATTTTTGGCAACCGATAAAAATGCAACATAAACTTTTGTCATTTCTGTGCGCTTTCTTTTTGATTGCTTTAACGCTCGCTATTCTTCACTCGTGTGCCAATATAGCTTCTCCGAGTGGTGGCGATTACGACATTACCCCACCGGTAGTAAAAAAGAGTACACCGGATTTCTATGCGTTGAACGTAACAACGAAAACCATCGTGATTGAATTTGACGAAAACATCAAAATCGAAAAACCGATGGAGAAAGTGATCATTACCCCTCCACAAAAAAGTTTCCCCATCATTCAAGCTATCGGCAGAAAAGCTGTTGTGAAATTGGAAGACGAATTGCTGCCTAATACGACTTATACCATCGATTTTACCGATGCCATTGTGGACAACAACGAAGGGAACCCGTTGGAAAATTTTTCCATCTCTTTCTCTACCGGTGACACTCTCGATACGTTAGCCGTTTCCGGTAAAGTGCTTGCAGCAGAGAATCTCGAACCGGAACAAGGTATTTATGTGGGTATTCATTCCAATCTTCACGACTCTGCATTCACAAAACTCCCCTTTGAACGTATTTCAAGAACCGATTCACGCGGGAACTTCACTATAAGGGGAATGGCCCCCGGAAAATATAAAATCTATGCACTTAACGACCTTAATCGCGATTACAAATACGATAATCCTCAGGAAACCATCGCTTTCTTGGACTCTATAATCAGCCCATCAACTGTATCGGCTGTACGTCAAGACACCATTTTCAATAAAGACGACAGTACGAAAATCGACACGATAAAAACGATTCACTATACTCGTTTTATGCCTGACGATATTTTACTTCGCTCGTTCTTAAGCGATTTTCAACGACAATATTTACAAAAACACGAACGCCCCGAACCTTATAAACTAATACTCTACTTTGCAGCACCAACCACACCTCCCACTTTCC
>Ga0208938_1000374_pt1 | contig 36190 bp, 33 predicted proteins | sample AD_UKC125_MetaG_FD_184434 | JGI IMG/M metagenome (GOLD analysis project Ga0208938, IMG submission 184434) | Active sludge microbial communities of municipal wastewater-treating anaerobic digesters from USA - AD_UKC125_MetaG (SPAdes) (version 2) | ecosystem: Engineered > Bioreactor > Anaerobic >...
TATGAAAAATTTTACTGGAAACCTGCAGGGTGCGACCACATCCCCCGCCCCGTCGATTTAGCCGTATTCGACGGATGCGTCAACTGCGGGTTGAGACAGGGCGTAAAGTTCCTGCAGGAGGCGCTTAACATGCTGGGCGAAGATTTGGCCGTCGACGGCATCTTTGGGCAAAAGACCATGCAGGCTGCCTGGAATCATGCTCTGCCCAAGACCAAAATCTTGTCCGCCCTGCTTTGGCGACGCACGAAATACTACAACGACATCGTCGCCCGAAACCCCGACAGGCGGGTCTTCCTGCACGGCTGGCTCAACCGCCTAGCCCGGCTTTGGAGCTGCGCTGTGGGATGAGATATATGATAATGAAGAAATTTATTTAGCCGCACCTGTGATGCTGGGGCCTACCACTTATAAAAGCAATATAATAAGCGGTAGGCCCCGCTTTGAGCGGATCGGATCGTCGCTGGTCCTGAAATATGTTTTGGAAAACCGGTTATCGAGGGCACTAGAATCCTGGTTCATCTGGTTTTGGAACTTTTGGGCGATGGAGTTACACCAGATGAAATTATAAAAAATTATTATCCCTGTTTGACCAAGGAAGACATTCTTGCTTGTATCCGTTTTGCCAACTCCTTGGTGAAAAATGAAGATATTCATGTTGCCTGATGAAGCAAATGATTAAATTTCTGGCAGATGAATGTGTTTTCAGCTTGACCGTTGAACTTTTAAAGAATAGGGGATGAAATGTTGTAACTGTCAGGGAAGTTGGCTTGCAGGGTGTTTATGGCAAAATAAACATGGACAAAGTTGCAAAATAAATTCACCACTTGGGATTGCTAAAAACATCTTCGTCCAGTTCACCTTCAAGACTATTCTCAATGAAGGTTCCTATCATTTCCTTGAACAGATCATGGATATCCTCCATAGAGCTCACTTTTAACTCCTGGAGCAGACTGCTCATCTTTTCCCGTTTTGCTTCACGTTCCGGATCTCGATTTCTTCCTGCCATAATAAAACCTCCTGATCAGTGCTCTCTATTTTGCACCTTTCAGGAGGTTTACACAATTTGTGGGATGGTCTCGAAATATTCCGCACCTCAAGCTTTGAGGAAAAGTATTACAATCTCTAAAGAAGCCCAGCCGTTATGGCTGGACTCAAATAAAAAAGCCTCCGGGAAAGCCGGGGCGGTTTAGACAACCGAATCAATCGAGCCTAATTATTACATGCAAAAAACCTATTCCGCCAAAAGTGGGTATTAGGTGGTTTCGGAAGAAATATTTTACTATGACAAGAGTTCTCATTCAGTTAAAATAACACTCCTGAACATGAAAAATAGGTGAAGCAGGACGTGAAAATTTGAAATTAACAAACGTGAAAGGGAAGACAAAAATGTGCGAAGGCTTCTCTGAAGAAGTTAAACAGAAAATCAATTACTATGTTTATCGCCTTATCGATCCGAGGAATGGGGAGACTTTTTATGTTGGGAAGGGAAAGAACGACAGAGTCTTTCAACACATCCAGGAGAAAATAGATGAAAATCAGGATAGCAATGATCTAAAACTAAGAAGAATAAGGGAGATAAAGGGATCCGGGCTTAAAGTAATTCACATAATACATCGGCATGGTATGGACGAAAGAACGGCTATGGAGGTTGAGAGTGCACTGATCGATGCATTCCCGGGAATTACGAACGTGAATCAGGGTATAGGTAGTGAACAGCGCGGAGTAAATTCGACTGAAGAAATACAGCGTTTATACCAAGCTGGCGTTGCAGACTTTGAAAATGGGAAATTTATTCTAATAAACGTAAATAGAAGCTTCCCTAATGAGCGTAACCTTTATGATGCAACGCGATTTGCCTGGAGGATTAACGTGAGAAAAGCACGTCGAGCTGAGGCTGTTATTGCTGTTCAACAAGGCTTGATCAAAGGGGTGTTCAAAGCCGAGGAATGGCTCCCGGCAACAAGAGATAACTTCCCGTTAATGCCTGAGGATGTACAAGGAAGATATGGATTCAGGGGAAAAGACGTGTCAGAAAATTACCAACATTTACTTCATAAAAGAATACCGGATAAGTATTCGCGCAGAGGGGCCCAAAACCCTGTGAGGTACACATACTGACCAGAAAGAAAATAACTTTGAAAAAGTCAATCAAGATAGTGGTTCCTTAAATTAGTATTTAGATATCGCCAGTGTCTTGCCTGGATTGTGATTTGCGCGAATCTATCTACTCGTTGGGAAATTGTTGGTCATGTTTTTTTCGCTTTGACAAAAGTGATTGAACAGTGGAGATTTACCGCCATCCTTTCGACCTCGTCGGCCAGCTCCCGGCGCAGTTCTTCGGGTTTCAGGACCCTGGCTTCGGCTCCCAGGCTCAGGACCCATTGCTTGAGATCGAGACGGCCCGAGGTGTCGATCTCCATGATGATGAAGCCGTCTTTGAGTGTTTCAATAATCTGTTTTTGACATAATTTTCGCCGCAGCACATTTTTGGCCTATGAAGCGGAGATCCAGATCTTTGCACGGACAGGATCGCCCAGTGTTATGTTGAAGGTCCTGTCGAGAGGCTCGGCGGGGTCTAATTTTTCAGGTCTCTTAAAAATATCATCGGATTCTTCGATCTCGGCAACCCTTTCTACGGCAAGCATGCGGATGTTCCTGTAATCCACAGACACGACGAAAAGGTAGAGCCCTCAGCGGTTCTCGAAAAAGCTGAAGGGGGTGCTACTCCCAGAAAACTGGACCAGGGTCTAAGGTGATAGGATAACCCCATTGGAACAAATTCGGGGAGGGAACAGATACAGCCATGAGAAAGAGATACGATGCTGCATTCAAGGCCAAGGTCGTGCTTGAATTTATTCTACACCCCTTTGTCCATGTTTATTTTGCCATAAACAAACCAGGCTTTCCATGAAGACAATAAGAGACACCTAATGTGGGAAAAGCAGAAGATCGGACTGTTGATATTTTCGTACAGTTTGAGTATAATACAAATGTAAGGAAAGTAAGGATTTCATTAATCAGAAGGGAGGGATAAGATATGGAGATAGCAAAGATCACCTCAAAGGGGCAGGTTACCATTCCTATTGATATACGCCGCAAATTGGGGGTCAAGGAGGGTGACAAGATCTTATTTGTCGAGGAAGAAGGAAAGGTATACATTCTTAATGCATCGATTGAGGCCCTAAGGAAGGCACAGGCCGCTTTTACAGGTGAGGCACAACGCGTTGGATTAAATGACGAAAGCGACGTAGTCGCCATGATAAAAGAACTTCGCCGCGAAAGAAAGGAACAATAGCATGAGAATTATGTTGGATACAAACGTGCTTGTATCGTTGCTTTTGTTTCCTAATCCGCAGCGGATCGGCTTTTTGTCAGAAAATGGCAGGCCAATTTTCAGCGCAACAGCCTTATAAGCAGATTTTGTTTTCCTTTGATTGCACCTCTAGTTTCGACTCTTTTTCCGCCTTCTATTTTGCCCATTTCTTCCCCTTGCTTTATCAATTTCTCTGCCAGAGACGGCATGATTTCTTCACCTCAAAGTTCTTTTGGTTTCCACTACTGCATAGGATCTTGGTCTACGTCGAGAGTATTTGGCAAATTTATCCCTCGCTTTTATGTTTGATAATTTGTCCTATCTGGTTTAACGTCTTGTATTTTAGCATATCGCAATGCTCACTGGAAATGTAGGATTCGCAGCGCACAACCAACACGGGCTGCGTGTTTGAGGCGCGCACCAAGACCCAACCGTCGTTCAAGTGAGCTCGAACGCCGTCGGTGGTTATGACCTCCTGCACGTCGGGCCAGGCGGATATGGCCTCTCGAACTTGGCTAACTACGCCTTCCTTTTCGTCGTCAGGACAGGCTATGCGAATTTCGGGGGTCGCAAAGGTCGCAGGAAGATCCGTAAATAATCTCGAAAAGGTGACGTTTGGGTCGCCAAGCTTTGCATAGGCAAAGCATTCGACGAGCCTACAGGCGGCGTATATGGCGTCATCATAGCCGAAGTAACGGTCTGCAAAGAACATGTGTCCACTCATCTCTCCGGCAAGGAGCGCACCGCTTTCTTTCATCTTCGCCTTTATGAGGGAATGGCCCGTCTTCCACATCAAAGGTTTCCCTCCGGCCCTTTCTATGGCCTCAAACACTGTCTTGGAGCATTTGACCTCTCCTATGATGACGGCACCCGGGTTTTGCTCGATTATCTTTTTTGCGTAAAGGTAAAGCAATTTATCGCCTCGAACGACGTTGCCCTTTTCGTCGACTACGCCTATCCTGTCGCCGTCGCCGTCGAAGGCAATGCCGAAATCTGCCTTCCTGCTTACGACTTCATTCTTTAGGTCCTTCAAGGTATCTTCGACTGTGGGATCAGGGTGATGGTTGGGAAAGCTGCTATCAGGCTCTATATACAATCCAAGGACTTCGCAGCCCAGCGATTCGAGCACATCTTTCGCGATAGGCCCGGCTGTGCCGTTTCCGCCGTCGATGACGACCTTTGGCGTCGCCCGTGCCACTACCTTCCCATCTGTACGCGACAGAAGTTCCTTTTTATATGACGTTATGATGTCTTCTTCTGATATTTCAGGCACCGGTCCCGGAGCGGCCTTTTCGTATCGCAGGGTAAGCTCGCCAAGTTTTTTAAGTTCCTCGCCATAAAGGGTGTCGCTTCCCAGACATATCTTAAAGCCGTCGTATTCCGGCGGGTTATGGCTTCCCGTCACGGCTATGCCGCCGGCCACATTTAAGGCATAAGTTGCGTAATATACGATAGGGGTGGTCACCATGCCCAAGTACAAAGGATGAAGCCCTCCGTCCGAAAGGCCATGGCATAAAGCTTTTGCCAGGCTAAATGAGGCCATGCGGCAGTCGTGCCCCACGGCCACAGTGGTTTCGTCGTCTATATGGTGACATTTTAATCTTGCGTAATCCGCGTAGGCCCTGCCAAGGTAGTAAGAAAGCTTTGGGGTTAGCTCCTCACCTACAATCCCCCTGATGTCGTATTCCCTTATTACTGCAGATAGCACTTGGGATAGGTCTTTAGCCATCAGCGTCACTCCGTCCTTTTGTAGTCGTCTTCTATCCTAATTATGTCGTCCTCACCGACGTATTCGCCATTTTGGACCTCGATTATTTCAAGTGGAATCTTGCCGGGGTTTACCAGGCGATGGGACGTGCTTTTGGGTATAAAGGTACTTTCTCCTTCGTGTACGTAAATTTCTTTGCCGCCAACGACAGCTAGTGCTGTGCCCCGCACCACTACCCAGTGCTCGGTCCTGTGATGGTGATACTGCAGGCTGAGCCTGGAGCCCGGATTTATGACGATGTGTTTTATCTTAAACCTGTCTCCCTGGTGCAGTATCTGATACGTCCCCCAGGGTCGGGCGTTTATTGGTGCCTCGGTGGTCTCGCGGCGTCCTTGGTCTTTCAGGTAATTTACGACGTCACGGACGGCCTGAGAAGAGCCTCTTTTTGCGACGAGCAAGGCATCCGGAGTATCCGCTATGACCAAGTCACTTACGTCAAGGCCTACGACAAGACGGCCGTTTGCGTATATCAAGTTGTTTTTGCCGCCTATGGTGTGAACGTCTCCTTTTTTGACGTTTCCGCCTTCATCTTTTTCCATGGTCTCATACAAGGCGTCCCAGGAGCCAATATCAGACCAGCCGCAATCTAAGGGCACTACTGCAACGTCTTTTTCCTTTTCCATGACGGAGTAGTCTATGGAAATTGAAGGCAGGTCTTCAAAGCTTGAAATTAAGCTGTCGTAACCTTCAGAGGCAAGCTCGCCTATTTGGGGGATGTCGCTTTTTAAGGCTTCTATCATCCTTTTTGCCTTAAACAGAAAAAACCCACCGTTCCAGAGGTAGTTTCCTCTTTCAAGGTATGTTTTAGCTTTTTCCTCGTCGGGCTTTTCGACGAACCTTGAAACGATCTTATAAGGTAGTCCCTTGGACCTTTCTTCATCTATCTCTATATAGCCAAAGCCAGTATCGGCCCTGGTGGGCTTAACGCCAAATACAACTATATGACCCTCGTTGGCTGCCTGGCGTCCTAAATTTATGGCCTCTTTAAAGGCCTCGTCGTCTTTTACTATGTGGTCGCTCGGAGATACGAAGATCAGGTCTTCAGGGTCTGCGCCACTTTTTAGCAAATATGCCAGCCCAAGGGCAATGGCAGGGCAGGTATTTTTTGCCATTGGTTCTCGTATTATGGGATCGTGGTCGAACTTTACGACCGTCTTCATCTGATGGCGCAAAAGTGCGCTGCACTGGTCAGAAGCGACGATATAAAGGTTGGAAGGCTGTGCTATCTTTGTCACCCTTCTTACCGTTTGCTGAAACAGGCTTTCTTCGCCTGCTAGGGACAAAAACTGCTTGGGCAGCTCCTCCCGCGACCAGGGCCACAGGCGGGTGCCGCTTCCGCCGGCGAGGATCAAGATATAAAGATTATTCATTTGTTGTGGCCACCTCCAAAGCTAGTAAGCGCCCTTGCCAAAAACGGCCACCGGAACGGTGCGGGCAAGGATGTAAAGATCAAGCCACACGGACCAGTTGCGGACGTAGTACGCGTCCAACGCGATACGCTCTTCATAGGAGACATCGTTGCGTCCCGACACTTGCCACAATCCAGTTATTCCAGGCTTAACTTTAGTATAAAGGGAATAGTATTTTCCGTATTTTTCTATCTCATTTTGAACGATTGGCCTTGGGCCTACCACGCTCATCTCTCCTTTGATGACGTTAAAGATCTGAGGCAGTTCGTCAAGGCTTATCTTTCTTAAGAACTTGCCGACGCGGGTCACTCGTGGGTCGTCTCGCAATTTTTGGTCTCTGTCCCATTCTTCCTTAAGCTCCGGATGCCTTGCTAAATATTCTTTTAAAACGACATCGGCATTTTCGACCATGGTCCTGAACTTCCATGCTTTGAAGGGCTTGCCGTCTTTACCGTACCTGGTTTGCTTGTAAAATACAGGCCCCTTTGAATCGAGCTTTATAAACAGTGCAATAAAAGGTATAAGAAGTGCAGAAACCACAAGGGCAACTGCCGCTACGATCGCATCCACAATGGCCTTGGCAATTTTGGGGCTTAAGCGCAAAAGCTGCTGGCGCACCTCTAAGCCCAATATGCCACCAAAGTCCCTCGGCAAGACGCCAAGGCTTGCAAAGCCAAAAAGGTCGGGGATGTAGATGACATGATGAAAATACGAGGCATTTTCTTCCCAAATTTGAAGCAACCTTTCCCTGTCTAAACCTGGCATGGCCATTATCGCCCATCTTATATTGCACTGTTTGGCAAGATGGGGGGCAATCTCTAAGCTTCCCATCACTGTCACGCCTTCTATCGATTTGCCGTGTTTTTCGACGTCGTCATCTAAGATCGCCACGGGCTTTATGCCCAGTGCTTTCGTATTTTTTAATATCTTAACGATTTCAGCTCCTATCTTGGCGGCACCCATAACGACAGCAGAGACTCCCCACCAGCTTTTATCGCCAAAAAAATATCGAACAGCTGCTCGCGTTAAAGGCACAAATAAAAGGGCCAGAACCCAAGCGATGAAAAATATGGCACGGGAATAGATGAAACCTACACGCGAAAGAAATATCCAAACGGAAAGTATGGTAAAAACCATAGATGTCGCGATACATGTTCGGCGCAGCTCCTCGACGGCCGTAATGCCAACGCCGGGATAAAGCCCTGAGACTAGATATGCCAGCGCAAACAAAAAAATTGCCGGCCACAGCTCAATGTAAGCTCTAGCCATAAGTGCGCTTGGCGGAAGTATGAATTCAAGGGTCCATTTTCTCAAAAAATAGGCAAGCAACACGGCAAAAAATACCGCAGCAAGGTCACTTAAGCAGTAAAACCCGGACATGATCCAGGATTCTGCCAAAGACGTTTTGTCGCTTATTTTATAAATATCTATCTCTCTGATATTTACATTTGACAACTCTCTAGCCACCTTTATCGGGACTTAAACGTCTCCCAAGCTTCATCAACAAAGCTCATAAACTCCCTTTTAAAACGATCCTTTGAAAAACGCAGGGACTTTTCTCGAATCTTTGCAGGAATAAAGCTATCCTTCATATCTTCAAACCTATGTACCGCTTCGATGATGCTTGATGTGGTTTGAGCGTCAAAAAATAGGCCTGTCTCGCCTTCGGTTACAGTCTCAAGCGCACCGCCTTTGCCGTAAGCTATAACGGGTGTGCCGCAGGCTTGTGCTTCTACGGGCACGATGCCAAAGTCCTCCTCGGCTGCAAAGACAAAGGCTTTGGCTCGCTGCATGTAATCTCTAAGCACCTCAAAGGGTTGATATCCCAAAAGTTCGACGTTTGCCCCTGCTTTAGATTTTACCTTATCGAAATCAGGGCCGTCACCTATGATATAAAGGCGTTTATCGGGCATTAGAGAAAATGACTCAGCTATCAGGTCAATCTTCTTGTAGGGAACCATGCGAGAAGCAGTTAGGAAAAAGTCCTCTTTTTGTTCGCAGAGCGTGAAGGAATCTATATCGACAGGAGGATATATTACCGTCGCTTCCCTGCGGTATACCTTCCAAATCCTTCTAGCGATGAAGCGGGAATTGGTGAGAAAATGATCGACTCCATTGGCAGTCCTCAAATCCCACATCCGAAGCTTATGAAGCTCTCTTTTTGCAAGCCAACCCTTTAAGCCGCGATCAAGGCCTGTCTCTTTTAAATACTGATGCTGAAGATCCCAGGCGTACCGCATTGGAGAGTGGACATAACTTATATGAAGCTGATCGGGCCCGGTTATGACGCCCTTTGCCACTGCGTGTGAACTTGAGATGACTATATCGTAGCCTGAAAGGTCAAACTGCTCCACTGCCAAAGGCATAAAGGGCAGGTAAGCCCTGTATTTCTTTTTGGCAAGGGGAAGCTTTTGTATAAAAGACGTCTTCACAGGCTTATCCTTTAAAAAGCTTCGTTCATTCTGTGGAACAAAGTCAACAATGGCGAAAAGATCCGCCTCGGGGAAGCAATTTATGACCTCTTCTAGCAACCGTTCTGCTCCTGCATACGTGACAAGCCAATCATGAACAATGGCAACTTTAATCAATGTGTATGTTCCCTCCAAACTGACCATCACAAGTTAGCAGCTTCCTTGAGCACACTCCATGTAACTTCTGCAGTTCTATCCCAACTAAATAGCTTAGCACGAGCAAAGCCCTTTTGCGACAGCTCTTTTCGCAAATTGTCATCCCCTATAAGGCGCTTAATGCCTTCAGCTATTGCATCTACATCATAGGGATCTACCATAAGTGCGGCATCGCCAACCACCTCCGGAAGAGATGTCACGTTGGATGTCAGCACCGGCGTACCACAGGCCATTGCCTCAAGAGGGGGAAGGCCGAAGCCTTCATAAAGAGATGGAAAGATAAAGGCAACGGCTCCACGATAAAATTCCGGCAGTTTATCATCATCAATCAAGCCCACAAAAACTACTCTATCCTCCAATTTAAGCTCTTTAATAAGAGTGGCTGTATCTATATCGGGTTCTCCAGACATGACTAGTTTCAAATCATCTGAAAGCTTGCTTTGAGCAAAAGCCTTAAGAAGTCTATCTATGTTTTTATGAGGTTTTCTGTTGCCTACGTAAAGTAAATAAGGGTATCCAGGATTATACCTGGGTCCTATTGCCGAGAATTTATTGTCAACTCCATTCCCAACTACAATAACATTTTCATCAGGCATATTGGACCATTCTAAAATTTTAATTTTGGAGAACTCCGAAACGGTTAAAATTTTATAAGCTCGATGACATGCAGGTAAAATAAACATTTGATAAAAAAGCTTTTTTAAGGCGCTAGAATTCGAAGATGCGTATAAGTGGTTCAGATCATGAAGAGTAAAAACAAAGGGCACAGGGCTATTTAAAGGTGCATTGTATCCTGGGCTAAAAAAAAGACATGGCCGTTTTTTTGCTCGAAGTATCCAAGAAAGATACAAAGGGTCTATCGGGCTAGATGGCTTTGGACCACTTGTAAGCCTTCTTGTTTGAGGCAATCGTTTTAATATCTCTACAGCAAATCGTCCTATACCATGAGGACCAATCCATCGACAATCGACCAAGATATTTAAAATGTCAATCACCTCTATAAATTACAAAAATGTTTATTATTATTGGTCACAGCACAAATAATTGCATACATAATAAAACATTGGCATATAATTGGAGGATAAAATAAAAAATTATTGAAATTCGTTGATACTGCCAAGCTTATTAAATATACAGTAAGTGAAGATGACATTATACGTATATTTGGCTCTGCGCAATGAATTACCTAATATAATACCTATATAAATTATATGTAAAAATATTACAAAATAGTATTATGGATTTTCATCAATTAACTCTCCTATCTCCATCATACTATCATTAATATAGCTAATAAAATAAACTATGCAACTTATCTACAAAAACATGATAAATATGTGCTTTTAATTTAGGAACAGTAAATACATAAATAATCCAGTATAAGAAGAATAATCCAAAAATGATTAAGAGTTTAGTGTACCGTGATAAATGCCAAGGTAAAACACTTATACAAGAAACACCAATATGTATTAATATATATATTATCACTCCCAGAGCCATCCACAAAAAGGTTGAGCATAATTCCTTATTCAATCTTAAAGCATTTATTGTAAAAATACACAAAATAACAGAATTCACACTAACACCGAGCCCCAACACAAATGGTCCTAAATTTTTATATAATAACAGCTTAATTCCAATATCTATTAATGTCGAGATTATCGTATACATCAAAACTTCTGTGTTTCGCAACTGCGAATTCAACACTCTTATAAAATAATACGATAACACTTGAGCCCACATGCCTATCGAAAAGCCTAGCAATATCTTTGAAGTTACTTCCACTGATTCTTGATCAAATGCTCCTCTAGCGTATAGGATATGAACAATATCAACATTGTTGCATGCTATGAAAAGGGAAATCGGAATCGTAAAGATCAAAACGATATTAGCTATCTGTCCCACCTTTTGGCGAACTAAATCTGGGTCCAAACCACTTAAAGCAGATAGCCCCACCATGCCCAAAGGTGCAGCAATTAAAATCACTCCAGTTTCCGTGACAAATTTTGCGTAATCAACGGCAGCGATAGCCGTACTCCCAATTAAGGATGCAACGATCCTTTCAATTGCTATATTCCCCTGAATCAAAAGGGGAACAAGGAGGACAGGTCGTACACTGTTCCAAAAGGCCCTAAAAGTTTCTATTGCCAAGTGTCGTGACAAGGTTGCTTTAAAATGCAACAAACCAAGATTATATAAACTAGATAAAAGCCACAGCAAATAAAATAAGTATGCAAAAACAAACCCCCAGGCTAAAAATAAGGGATTTTTAAAGTAAATCGCAAGTAGTGAACCAGAAATTAATCCAACGCTTTGTATGGTAGAACGTAAAGAAGCAGTCAAATACCTACCATGGGCCATTTCCAGATAGGCCATAAGCATCCCTAATATATATAAAGGAACAGCCAATGCCATGACGTGAAGCATGGAAGCCGTTAAGGCTTTGCTTGTATCATCCATACCTGGAGCCAGTATCTTTACCCACCAAGAAGATCCCAAGTAAAGAAACAAGAAAATGATCCCTGCAAGCAACAGAAAGAGCATCACAGTAACGGTTAAAAAAGCCCTAGCCTTTTTTGGATCTTCTTTAGCATACCTGACATATAGCGGGACAAAACCGGCTTCCAAGCTATTCGTCAAAAAAAATTCTATCGGCATGAGCATAGCGGTTTGTGCAACACGATAGGCTGCCACATAAGTTCCCGTGCCAAAAAGTGCTGCCATTAGAATTTCTCTTAAAAAACCAATGAGTTTACCAATCACATTACCAGAAGAAAGTACTAAAAATGCCCTAAACAAAAACGCAACCTCCTATAGCGACGGGACAGGGGATTTAATCAAATCAAACATATGAACCCTTTACCGTGCTTTCGTATACTTTATAAGTTTGCAGTGCTGTATTACTCCACGTAAACTTTGCTGCTTGTGTTAAACCCGCGGATCTCAAACTTAATGCCAAATGTTCATCAATCAATATTTGATATATAGCATCAGCAATTTCCAAAGCAGAGTTTGGGTCTACTAAAATAGCAGCATTTCCTACGACCTCAGGTAAAGAAGAAACGTTGGATGTCACAACAGGTGTGCCACAGGCCATAGCCTCAAGGGGAGGCAAACCGAATCCCTCCCATAGAGAAGGAAAGACAAAAACGTCAGCTCCCGAATACAAGAAGGGCAATTCTTCTTGAGGCAAATATCCTAGAAAGCGGATCTTGTTTCTGATGGGTTTGTCGAGATTTTGATATTTCACTTCAAAGGCTTTATTTTTCCATCCCCTTCCTCCCCCAAAGATCAAATCCGGTGCCTGTTCCACTCCCATCTTTTTACACAAGATCGAGTAAGCATCGAGCAATCTAGCCGTGTTTTTTCTCGGCTCCAACGTTCCCAAGAATAAGATATATCGTCCTAATGAATGTTTTTGCTTGAAAGCATTTAACGAATGTATATCTGCTATAGGCCTATAAATATCATGATTCACGCCGAGGGGTATAACTACTATTTTTTTTTCAGGATACTTATAAAAATCAACAATATCTTTTTTAGTGCTAAATGACGGAACGATAATCCGATCTGCAATATCCAAAGAAAATCGCAGACAAGCTTTTAATGTGATATAGCTTTTGAGTTCTATTGTTCTTGGGAATCGAAGAAAGGCTAGATCGTGAACGGTCAAAACTGTTTTGGCTCCTCTAATTGGAAAAGCTGTAAAATTGGTAAAATGAGCCACATCTACCGCGGCCATCAGTGGTCGAGAAACTTTCTCACCAAAGCACTTAGATAAGAGCAAGAGAGAAACCTTAGGCAAAGGAGCATAAAAATGATAATGCGTTTTTGGCCTTTCTTTCCACCCAAGTGGTAGATCGGGTTTCCTAGATTTTAGACTAAAAGAAAACAATGAAAACTCATCTTCTGGGATATTAATAAACTCTTCCAACAAATGATAACAATACCATCCAATGCCTGTTTTTTGCTTTAGCAGTGGAGAGCAATCGAAGGCGATCTTCACGACAACACCTCACCAACCTTCAATTTAGCGTCATTTTGTAACTTGACCTCGAACACTAATAAATATAATATATGAGCCTGTTGCATAAATATTGCTGAATGAAGTTATCCATAGACAAAATGCATTATAATAGTCCATGAATCAAATCGCTACAAAAATGGCTGAGGTGTACCTTTATGGCATATAACTTTATAAGTAGCGCCAGAGATCAAATGTACCTTTTACCGCCTGATATGAGAGACTGGCTACCGGGAAATCATCTCGTCTGGTTCATAATGGAGATAGTTTCACATCTTGACCTCACCCCTTTCTATAAACGCTACAATCCGAAAGGAGAGGGAAGAGCTGCCTATAATCCGTCCACAATGACAGCTTTGTATTTTTACTCATACTGCAATGGCGTTAGATCAAGCAGAAAGATAGAACAGCTTTGTATTGAAGATGTAGTCAATTAGCATCCTACCATGAAATATGATTTTATTATTAGTATATCGACTCTTGTACATGTTGGCCGGGACGAGGATTCAAGGGATCCCAGCAAAGTTATTAGGGCTTTTGAAAACTTGCTAAAACTCCTTTCTCCTGGCGGCAAAATTGCTATCACGCTACCTTTGAGCTATAATCCCGAAATTGATAAATATTTAATGGAAGGGAGATTAAGATTTGACAAACAGTATTATCTTAAGCGAATTTCTAGAAGTAATAAGTGGATAGAAATCACCCTGGATGACGTTTGTGGAGCAAAATTTAGTTTCGCTGAAAGAAAGTGAACTAGCAATTGCTAAACAGTTTTATTTAAATTACCATTTTATACAGTTCTACTGCAAATGGGACCTTCAGTGTCTGTCCACCGAAGGAGAGATAGTGGTTATGTCGATAAATATGTTAAAGATATTATTGGATGCTTTTGAACGTATAGAATCATTGCTCTCGGAAAACTACATGAATAGTATCGCACAAACACCCCTTTCTTGGGAGGCCAAATATTCTCATTGGTGGAGAAAACGAATAAATGGAGCACTGGGGAAAATAGGGATTCGCATAGTTTCCTTAAGGCAATATTATGATTCAGGTCATGATCCACAGGCCTCAGCATCATCGATTCAATCGCTACAGGAAGTTATAAAGTCACCTGCACGATTTGATGCTATTTACGACCTTTTAGAAGACGATGAGTCAAAAAAGACTTTCATCTGGTTCATCCAATACCGAGTCGCGTATGCCTTACTCGGCAACAAGGCAAAAACCGTATATCCCCCACCCGTAGATTTATTACGATGGAAGAAATACACCACAGATATAGAAGCTAGTAAATTAAGAAAGGATATCTACAAAGTTGGTCCTTATCGGATTCACTGTACTGACAACAATGCACTAACAAGCTCTTGGTTAGAGGAAGTATACAGACTCAAAGGCACGTGTGAGCCGGAAAAAGGAGACTGGATTATAGATGGAGGCGCTTTCCAAGGAGACACTGCATTATGGTTTTCAAAGCTCGTCGGTCCCGAAGGACAGGTTTTTGCTTTCGAGCCCTTTAGCGACAACTATAAGATTTTGATAGAAAACCTGGAAAGGAACAAAATTACAAATGTCATACCTGTTCCAAAGGCTATGTATAACCAATCTGGAGTTTATGCAATTGCAGGAAACGGTCAAGGAGCAATGCTTGTCAAGGGTAATGTTCATAATAATATTGAAACAATCAGTATAGATGAATATACACAGTTGCAAAATTGTCCACGAGTTGACTTCATTAAAATGGATATTGAAGGTGCTGAAGTGCCAGCACTGGAGGGAGCAATAAATACAATCCAAAAATACTCGCCAAAGTTAGCAATCTCTATTTATCATAAGGGCTCAGACATTGTCGAGATTCCAGAGCTTATAAAAAGGATACAGCCTAATTATAAATTATTTTTGCGCCATCGTTCTGACTCGTGGGTAGATACTGTATTATATGCAGTAGCTCGATAAATATTGCTTGTCCGAGTTTTTATATGCCAAAGTATAAAAAAGTATAAAAAGTATAATATGTAGTTTAGTTATTGGCTTGAGCAAATTGGAATCCATCATATGTGCAGTATCCATGATGACATGAGCGATTTTTAACTTGACGTTCAAAGCGGCGTAAAGATAATATAGCTTATAATCTTACTAACGGTTTTCATGTTATCGGACTGGAGTGAATTAAGATCAAGAAATCTTTCTGTTCCATAATCGTTTTCTTTATCTTAATACAGCCATTTTCCCAAATGCAAATTTACGCTATGTCTCCGTCCAATGGAGGCATTACGGGTCTTTGGGAGTACCCGACCGCCGAAATCTTGGATGACGGGCAAGGAAGGTTCGGCTACACCGATGCAAACCCTTACATCACATATTACCTCGCATTGGGTTACCTTCCGAACGTTGAGCTCAACTTTCGAATCACTCACGTCTGTAATGTCCCCCTGAACTTGGAAAAGTATCCTCGTTTTGGCAGTTATAAGGACCATGAGTTTGACGTCAAATACCTTCTTTTGCCTCAGGAAGGCATCAGGCCGGCCATAGCAGCGGGCATCATGGACATTAGCACGACAGAGCACTTCAAGTCATATTACGTAGTTGGTACTTACAGGATAGGCCAATTTGCACTTACGGGGGGTTGGGCCTCCGATCGTATGGGAGGCATCTTTGGGGGGATATCGTGGCAGCCCTACGATTGGCTCGAGCTTAAGGGCGAATATGGATCTATGGACTACAGCGACGACATATTTAGTGGGAAACGCCCCATAACAGAAGTCGAAGCCGATTACAACTACGGGGCCATCATTAAAACTTCCTGGGCCGATGTAAGCGTGAGCTATCAAAGGGGTGACGAATTGTGCATTGCTATTTATCGTCCCTTTGATTTGCATGACCGCCCGATCTTCGGCAATAAGAAACGACCCTATCGAGATGCTCCTTTAGATAATCTAAAATCATGGACAGAAGTCGATACACTAGATCTAATAAGCGAGCTTTCCGTGGCCATTCCAAACCGTTTAGGCGTTAGGAATGTAGAGATAAAAGCCAACAAAGCAAATAAAAATTTATTAATAAGCTATGAAAATGTTGGATACAGCTCGGAAGCCGAAGCCATGGCTAGGGTCTTGTATCTGGCCTCACACATGATACCCTGGGATACCAATACTTTGGTGCTAAGAGCCTGCGTTCGGGGAAAACCCGTGACCAACGTCGAAATTCCAGGTGAACACTGCGCGCTATTGAGGTTAAATGCGCTTAGAAAGGAATACTCTCAAGAGGCAATGGCTTATTGGGCAAACCCGTCCTTGAAAGAAGACAATGACGAAACGTGGAACTACACCTCTGACCCGACTGCCCAGGATAAAGACGAACATACCTACAAAGCTTACGTTGCCTACGAGCCAAGAATCTTGCGGTCAGACTACGAAGATTACGATGCTCGTTGGAGCGTCGACGTGGCTTATGAATGGAACTCCACCCATGGCCAGGGAGGTGTCTTTGACGTTCGCATCCCCGTAAAAAGACATGGCAAGGAAGAAGACTTTGCGTATGAACCATGGACCAATGAAAAGACAAGAATATGGCAGGCAGTGTTTAGCAACATGGAGCGTATTGATAAGAACACTTTCGAGCTTTACGAAGCCGGATGGCTTGACGCCCTTTGGTTTGGCGGAAATTATTGGAGGCGGACTTATTTCGATAATGGTCGTTATTTCACAGGGATAAGGCTTGGATTAGTCCACGAACGAGACCCCGAGGGCTTTGCATCCTTGGCAGATGACCCTATCTGTCTGTATCATGACGGATGTGAGAACATCGACCTGGAAAACGATGGCTGGATGGGAGCTGCTTTGTTTCAGGTTGGATATCACGAACCTCGCTACGATTTGGATCTTATGGCCGAGATGGGTAAATTTGTAGACGATAATGATAGCGGCTTCAAATTGTCAATGATGAGACATTGGGACGATGTTGGAATTGGTTTTTACGTAACACGAGCCGACACATTGAGAGCAGGCAAGGATTATTCTTTCGTCGGAGTTGAACTAGAAATACCAACAAACATATTTTTTGGATCCGAGACGAATTATATATGGGATCAGGATATAATAATGACAGGCGGCTGGCCTTACTATACAGGCAGAGTGCCATGGTATTGGAAAGATCCCGATTTAATGTGGGGACAGTTGAATCCCGACAAATTGATCAAAAATTTATACGAACGACTAGAGCAAGGCCAAAACATGACCAAAGAGATGAAATACTCGATGCAAGAGGGAGGAAGTACGTATGTACCGTAGGATGTGGAAGTTTGCATTTATCTGGTCTTTAGTTTTTATTACACTTATGTGTCCTTCGCCGCTGACCTTTGAGGCACAGGCCCAAGAAGGTTCCGTAAGCGCACCGGGGGGATCTATCCAAGCACCTGGCAGTGCGCCTACGCAAGGATCTCCCGGATTGCCATCTAACCTGCAAAACATTCAAAACATCCTGCAGAACGCTGCACCCGCCCAGGAAGCTCCAGCGGCCCAGCCTGGCCAGATCTCGGCTCCTCAGGAAGAAACCCCAGCTGAAGCGCCTACGCAGGCTCCTGTTGAAGTGGGAGAACAAATGACACCTGAGGCTTTCAGCGCGCTTTCAGATGCTCAGTTGGATCAGCTTTTTCTTAACACGCCTGCATCACAGGTAATGCGAATGCTACCCCGTTTTGGCACCGAGTTTTTCAGGCAAGCCCCATCTACGTATGCGCCCGTGATGGCGGTGCCCGTGGGGCCAGACTACGTGGTCGGACCGGGTGACGAAATTCGCATCTCCATATGGGGTATGATAGAAGATCAGTGGAGCGTAACGGTGGATCGCGACGGCAACTTAAGCCTTCCCGGTGCAGGGGTAATTGGTGCTGCTGGAATGACCTTTTCTCAGTTACAACAAGCGATCAAAAAAGAATACTCCCGCTACTATACGAACTTCGATCTAAACGTCACCATGGGTCGTCTTCGCACGATATTAGTGTATGTAGTGGGCAACGCCAGAAGGCCCGGAGCCTATACGGTATCCTCCCTTGCTACGCTGGTAAATGCACTCCTCGCCTCTGGCGGTCCGAGCCAAACCGGCTCCATGCGCAACATACAGGTCAGAAGAAACGGCAAAGTTGTTACTAATTTCGATATGTATGACATGCTCCTTAAGGGAGACACATCAAACGATATACGCCTGATGCCCGGCGATGTGATTTTTATTGGCGAGGTTGGGCAATTAGTCGGTATCGTTGGAAACGTAAAAAGGCCAGGATTATATGAACTAAAAGAAAGAGTTAGGCTCGGTGACCTCATAGATATGGCAGGTGGCCTTACAGGGCAGTCCTTCAAGGGTCGGGTTCAAATCATGCGCGTAGAAGACAGGCGTTATCTAACTTTGGTGGAAGGGGATCTAGATACCCTTGGCAAAGATTTCATGCAAAAATTTGCCGTGCAGGACGGCGATATCGTGAGGCTTTTCCCCGTCGCTCGGAGCACAAGTACGGTTCGCATAACGGGACCGGTAGCAACACCAGGCGAGTACGCCATAGAACCGGGCATAACAAAGCTTTCTGAAGTTATAAACAGAGCCGGCGGGCTTAGCTACATGGCCTCAAATCAGGCCGAAATAACGAGGGTGACCGTGACACAACAAGGTCCCGTAACTCAACATCTGCTGATAAACCTGGAAAAAGCAATGAAAGGCGATCCTAAAAACGACATTCCTCTCGAGATGAACGATTATATATTCGTAAGGGCAGTACCTGAATGGGATTTGTATACCACTGTAACTATTTCAGGAGAAGTTAAATACCCTGGAGTTTACACAGTCAAAAAAGGTGAAACCTTGTCAGATCTCATAGAACGCGCGGGTGGATATACGGATCGCGCTTTCTTGCCGGGAGCCATATTTACGAGGGAATCGGTGCGCGAGTCTCAACAGCGAAGCATCGACGAGATGGTCCAGCGCCTGGAGCGTGAACTTTACACGGCAAGCGCCGCAGGCACTGCTTCTTCTTTGACTTCCGAGGATGCAAAGCTTGTAGAAATGGAAACCCAGCAAAAGCGAAGAATGCTTGACGTGTTAAGACAGACTAGGGCAACGGGCCGTGTGGTCATTAGGCTTGAAGATCCGCCAACTTTACTTAAAAAGACTCCCTACGACCTCCTTCTTGAGGAAGGAGACCGCCTTCACATACCACGCGAGGCCCAGACAATCAATGTGGCAGGGAACGTGTTAAATCCCTCCTCCTTCATATTCGAGCCCTACTCCACCTATAACGACTACATAGAAAAAGCCGGAGGATACGGCAGAAACGCGGACAGAAGCAGGGTATATTTGCTAAAAGCTGATGGCAGTGCCGTTCGTGTAGGCCACTTGAAGAAACCACCGTATATCGAACGAGGCGATACCATAATAGTGCCCGAAAAAATCCAGGTCGTCTCAGACCTCAGGAAGACAAGGGATATAGTAGACATAGTTTATAAGACAGCCATCAGCGCTGCCGTGGTCATCGATGCCTTAGAAGATTAGCTTCCTTTAAAGGAGTGAATATTTTTGGTTGATGAATACAATCAAAATAAAAAGGATCAATTGTCTGAACCGGGAGAACACGGACCTGTTGAGGTCCCTCCATCCGACACTTATGAGGAGAAAGAAACCGATCTGCTCGATTTGGCATTAGTTTTGGCCAAGCATAAAAGGTTGATCATAGGTATCGCCTTTGTTGCTTGTTTTGTCGCTTTAATATTGGGATCTATAATGACGCCTATTTATAGGGCAGAAACACGCATTATACCGCCACAGTTGTTGACAGGTCAAATGCAAACTGGTGGCCTTCTATCTTTGCCCTCTGGACTTCGTTCAAGGGTAGGTCAATTTGGAGGAACGTCGACTCCAGCTGACTTAATTACAGGAATTGTAAAAAGTAGGACAATGTTGGATCGTATAATAGATAAGTTTGACCTCATGGATTATTACGAAGCTGAATACAGACAAAATGCGCGCCGTGCCCTTTCAGACGCAACCAACGCTAGCGTGGATACAAAGTCTGGCTTGATCACCATAACTGTAGAGGATAAAGACCCTGCTCTAGCTGCAGACATTGCAAATGCCTTTGTAAATGAACTTCAGGATTTGTTGCAAAATCTAGCAATAACTCAAGTGTCTCAGCAGCGTCTTTTCCTTGAAAACCAACTTAAGCAAGCCCATCACAACTTGATTCAAGCAGAAGAGGAGTTTCAAAGATATCAAGCACAATCAGGATTACTGAATGTGGACGTTCAGACGAAAGCGTTAATGGATGCCATCGCAAGGATTCAGGCTCAAATAGCCGCTAAAGAGGTGGAACTAAAAGCTGCCAGAACATTTGCCACGGCTCAAAACCCTGAAATTAAACGCCTTCAAGCAGAGTTGGCCGGGCTTAAAAAAGAACTTAAAAACTTGGAGGCCAAGGCCGGTAGAGATAACCCAAACCTCATCCCGGCCTTCGAAGAAATACCTAAGGCAGGGATGGAATATGCAAGACGTTTACGAGACTTCAAATTTCAAGAGACCTTATACCAAACGCTGCTTCAGCAATACCAAGCTGCCGTCATGGCTGAAGCAAGCGAGGGAATGGTAGTACAGGTTGTGGACCCAGCCATACCCCCTGAGCTTAAAATAAAGCCAAGACGAAAGCACATGTTAATTCTTGCCGGTTTTCTTGGATTATTTGTCGGTATATTTGCCGCCTTCATCAAGGAATTTATAGACAACTATTCAAAGAATCCGGAAAGTGCTGATAAGATGGCGCTGCTTAAGTCTTACATTCGAAGGATTTAATTTTAAACCTAATATACCTCCAGCCTCATTACAAACATGGCTGGAGGTATATTTTTAGATATTCTTTATAGTGATCCTGTCTGACAGAGCAACTTTTTCTTTATCAACCCTAAAATTGGGAACGATCGATTTTATCGTGGCTATAATCTCTTCAACATCCCCTTCATGAGCTACCTTAAGTAAATAATTGAACTTCTCACAAAAGCTTTCGTCAATGCCGTTTTGATTGGCAATAAAGATCTTCTCATGGGGCGATCCTATGGTGCCCTCCTCTGCCATCAAGAGCTCCTCGAAAAGCTTCTCCCCTGGCCTTAATCTCGTGTAAACTATATCGATGTCTTCGTAGGGCGTAAATCCAGATAGCTTAATGAGGTCTTCCGCCAAGTTTTTTATCATAACCGGCTCACCCAAAAGCTCCTTCACCCTTTTCCAGTCGGGCTTGCGGAACTGAGGTCATTCGGTAACCAACACCATGACGAAGGCTGCCTCGTCGGCGAAAATCGTGCATATTGATTGATTATCCACAAATTCATTTTTATAAGCTCCAGAGATCGGACCTTTACCTCGCCCCGCGCATTGTCAGGATGGTTTCGACAGTCCAGAGTATGATCTGCAGGTATAAAGTAAGGCTGCGGTTTTTGACGTAGTACAGGTCGTATTCGAGTTTCTTCTTTGTTTCCTCAACGGACGCAGCGTAAGGATACCTTATCTGGGCCCATCCCGTGATCCCGGGTTTTACGAGTCGCCTGTATCGGTAAAAGGGAATTTCCTCAGCAAACTGTCGCTCAAAATCTGGTTGTTCGGGCCGGGGCCCGACCAGGCTCATTTTCCCCCTCAGGACATCCCATAGCTGGGGGATTTCGTCAAGTCGCGTCTTGCGGAGAACCTTGCCTACGCGTGTGATGTAACAGGCGTGGTCGTCGGCAAACCCAATCTCGTCATTCTTTCGTTCTCGCATGGTTCTGAACTTGTGGATGGTGAAAACTTCACCATCTTTACCAACACGCTCCTGTTTATACAGTATCGGGAAACCTGAATCAATGAAAATAACAATGGCAATAATTACGACGATCGGCAAACCGATAAAGATCCCGATCAATGAAAGGATGATGTCCGCTACACGCTGTCTGGGGTCGGGGGATACCATATGAAAGTCCATTTCATAATAATTTTTAAAAGCCTGTGCCACATGAATAGGAATTCGTCCCAAGGTTTCTTCAACAACACGTGGAAGCATCTCCACCGGGCAACCATTATCCTTCAACCAATCGAGTGCATTTTTGATGGTTTCGTCAGTATAATACCCAGGGTTAGCGACAATGACAGAGGTCTTGTATTTGTTGTCGGCAATAGCAATCAGGCTTTCTGCAGTGGGATTCAACCAGGAGACGATCTTCATCTTTCCCTGCATGGCCTTGTTGACTTCGTCTAAAGTCGGTCCCCATTTATCGACATCGCCCACAACGATAATCTCGCGAGATGGTACCCACTTCTTGAAACAGAAACCGCCTAATATACTGGAAAGGACAGCAATCCCGAAAGTCATCATTACCAGAAGAGAAAAAACCGCTTTCGACGGGTACGGTTTTAAAAGAAGCATAAAAGGAATTGTCACCAAGGCTGCAAGAATGACTCCAGCCGCAGTAGAGATAAACACTCTGTTGACATCGAAGGGCTTTAAAAAACTGTTACCCTGAAAGGCATAGACACCGAGCAGGGACGCGAAATAGAAAAAAACATAGTGCACAATGTACTTATCGGCTATGCCGAAAAGCACATTGATGCCGATTATGGCCACCACATAGAGCACAGTGCTTGAAATAAAAACGAGAGTGTTAAGTATCCATAAGCTTTTATAGATAGCTCGCATAAAGATCTCCCTTCAGTCAACTCCCAGAACTACTGTAATTTCGGACACGGTTACATATTCATCACTATGGCCTAGGTTTGAGCCATGTTGACTGGCTGTTTCACTGAGGCCTTTTTCTTCTGTTCCTGTTCCGCCTTCGCTTCAAGGCACACTCATTATGATCCTTGACCACGAATTGAAGGCAGGTCAGGACACCATGTTCCAGGGACTGGACAATTTCCTTAAATAACACCTGTCCCTGGAGGTTACATCTAACTTTATTATCGTTTATTAAGTATTCTAACTCAACGTTTAACGATTTGACAACATTGGTGCAGTAGACGACCACGTCAAGTTTTTGTAGGATTTCCCTCAACCACTCCCTATGTGTCCTAAAGGACGTTTCTTTAGGTAACTTTAAAAATCAAACCCGCCATGACATATACCCTTTAAGGTCGTGTATAAGGGTGTCACCTTTCCGGTGCCGAGTACCATTATACATTCTAGCTCACTTATAACGGGACCGAAGCTCTCCTCCAGGTTCCTGGCACCCCATGTACTCCAGTATAAACCACCTTAAACCTATCGCGGTATCGCTCAAAGGCCTTTGCAACCTCAGACCCCGGATCAAGAGGTGAGGGTTGATCGAACCTATCCAAATTTACGCCGTTGGGCAGCCAAAAGACCTTTTCGGGGCTTATTCCTCTGCTAATTATATATTCTTTAGCATATGGTAGAAGCACGATGATCTTTTCTGCCCTTTCATACATGAACTTTTCTAAAGTATAAAGTAATTTAGCTGGTAAGCCGCTTTCTTTCATTGCCCCCATATCTACCGCCGTCTGTGGCCACAGGTCTCTAACTTCAAAAATAAACCTGGCTTTATGTCTGCGGGCCAGTCGCCAGCCGGCCAAAGCCGCAAAGGGGTGCACGGAAGACCCGATGACCACGTCAGGCTTAGGAATGCCTTGGCCACATCCCAATACTCGCCAACCGTAGGAAATCATGTTCATTACCCTGCGCCAGTCGTTTTTGCTGTAGGGCGTGGTATTGATCCACACAAAACGCACCCCGTCATATTCTTCAACCCTTATTTTCTCCTTGGGATCTATTTTTATATACCGGTGAGTATGATGGTCAAAACCGGAAGCAAAAATCGTTACATCGTGCCCCTTTTTAACAAGCTCGCTGGCCAAATCAAAATGCCTGGTGCCCCCAGGCATGTCTGGACTGATGGCGTAATGATTTAATATCCAAAGCGTTTTTCCCACTTAATTGCCCCCTTGCAACAAAATCATTTGCCTGTATTTATAAGATAACTTGCGATCTTCACAGCGCTATGTCCCTCACCGTAAGGGTTTTCTTCAACGCCCTTAAAAGACCCCAGCCTCGACTTTACGGCATCAGCTATCTCGCCAACAGAAAAGGGAGGAACTACTAAATTCCACCCCTGCTCGACCAATTCCACCCATTCCGTCTCCTCCCGCAAGGTAACGCAGGGCACTCGGTAGAAAAACGCCTCCTTTTGCACGCCGCCGGAATCTGTGGCGATGAGACGGGCGTTTTTTTCAAGCATCACCATATCAAGATAGCCAACCGGCTCAATTAAGCAAAATATAAATCCCAAATGTTTAAATCTGTTAAGTCATGCCCATCCAAACCAATAATCAATTTACGCTCTGGAATTATATCTTCTATTTCTTCCGGAACCAAATCATAACGAAGGTTGTGCTCAATATATACGCCAGATTCTATAGCATAAGTAATCATTGCTATATACTCATCCCATAGTTTAGTTAACAATCCATGCTTCTTAAGCCAGAGACCGGGATGGACCCAAACAAGTTGCAATTCTGGGTAAGAATATCGACAATAACCAATAGCCGTAAACCAAGCTTGTTTATAAAGTTTGTAATCAAATGGAAAGCTATGTTCAGCAATTCCCAATATATCTAAATTATTACCGAAAAAATCGAGAGGCAAATCCAATTCACCACTAGGTAATAATTTCGCTTCGAAACCATGAAGGCCTTCAATATTAAATTGCTCAGATCTACGTTCAACTTCACAAAAGTAGTCAAAGATATCATAATTTGGGTTACGTCTAACATGCTCTAAAAAAGTGATCCTTTTAATCTGTTTTTTAGATGCAACTTCAAACCATTGTTCAATTGTTGGTATACCATCGCTATAAGCCGAATGTACGTGGAACAGATTTTCTCGCCTACAGGATGTTATATCATTTTCAGATTTCAACGCTTTTTCCATCAACGATACCAACCCCGCCCCATATTCTGCGGAAATAAACCGGTTGTCTGAGTGGAGGCAATTCTTTTATCTCTTCACCTAATGCCTCTTTAACCCCCAACCAAATTACATTAGCTCCACTAAATACACTCGCAACCATTGTGCCCTGAACTCGTGGGTTACACTCCAGAAGTTTTGGAATACCATATGAATCTAATTTAAATTGAAAGCCAAAAGTATAAAGAAGGTTTAGATGTTCACTAGCCACAAGAGTATATTCTATAACATCATCACGTAGCTCGATTGTGTTCGCAAAGCTAATTCCATTCAGGATTTTGTCTCGTACCCTCGGAATGGCAACTTGTGTGGTTTTACCTCTAAAAGCATCAACCGAATACTCCACTCCTGGTAAATATTCTGTCACTATAAGTTCTGGCCATTTTTCTCCGCGTTCCAAAATTTGTATCAATTCTTCCAATGAAATCTCTACCCCATTAGGTTTTTCGCTCAAAAACCTATTCACGTTCCAAGCACATTCCTTTAGAATTCTAAGCCCCCTCATGCCATTCGAAACTGGCGGTTTAACCACAACCTCTTGCTTTGGATAGTCCAAAGAGCTAACAGCGCTAATTAATTCTTCACAATTTGTTACTAAGTGATATTCTGGGTGGGGTAAACCTAAGCTGTGAAACATTTGCAATAATTTTAGTTTATTGTTTGCCATATCAATAACTTGAGGGTCACTTACCATAACTTTAACTCCCAAGTCAGTAAAAGAATCTTCTCCCCGGCTCAAAACTGACAACTCACGCGTTGTTTGAGGAATGATTACATCAATGTCTTCGATATCGCATATTTGACATAACTTTTCAAGATATGCGTCATCCTCAGGACGAGGAACTTTATAAAAATTATCTACAAAATACCGTCCTACTGCCTGATCATCAATATCTACTCCTACAGTGTAGATTGATGTCTTATCGGGATTGTTTTTAAGCGCGAACATCGTTCCCTTAATCCCAGGGGCTCCTGCACCTGTTATCAAAATCCTTAATACATTACTCATGCTACTAACCCCCAAACCTGAAATTGTTATTAACACTATTTCACTACAACTTTATTTTATCATCACCCGGAATGGAGAAACATTAGTGCCCAAATAGTTACACATCTCCCTTTCTCTACTCTCAATAATAGCTTCTCCCAATTTCAATATATCATCATCTGTTCCCCACCAAACGGGATGTGTTAATAACTGAAGTTGCTGATGTTTGCCTTCCAAAATGGCCTGACAAGGACAACCCTCACGCCAATTTTTTCTGCTATCCGAAAGGTATTTGATATCCTTAAAAAATCGGTTTTCGTATGTATTTGTAAAAGACTTAAAGGTCAAACCAAAAACCTCTTTTGTTGGCCGATGGTAAGAAACAACGGGTTCAAAGGGAATTAGTGCAGAAAATGATCTAAACAAAACTTCGGTCGCTTCCTCAATGGTTTTACCCTCTAGCAGAGGCGTATTAGGCAAATCAACATGCAAGCCTATCCAATGACCCATGCTTCTAATTTTGGATAATATCTCGGTAACTTCAACTTCAAGCAAATTGTACAATGGCGAATTTGGCAAGACAAAATAAGTGCTTCTAACGCCTAATGAAGCTTCAAGTTCTGCCATAGCAACTGCCATTGAAACCGAAACATCAATATCATGGCGTAAAAATATCACCCTGGAGTTTCCAGGAACTGGCTCGTGAAATCCCTTGAATTCATAGCCCGCCCTAAAGGCATTGTTAAGAATGCAAGAATAATGCTCTAGGGAAAAATTACACTCCATCACAACTCACCTGCTGTTGCAGATTAACTTTACGATCTTTAAAGCTGCGTCACCCTTGCCAAATTCGGTGCCTCTTTTGCCTTTCGGTCTGGGGCGTTCCACAGCTTCTAGCAATGAGTCCTTCTCCGGCTCTGCCAAGACGTTCCATCCTGATTTTAATGTCTCCGGCCAAGGGGTGTTTGGGAAAATAGTTGTGCATGGCGTACCCAAGAAATATGCTTCTTTCTGAACCCCTCCAGAGTCTGTAACAATGCCATAGGCACATTTAGCAAGAGCCAGAAATGTTGCATAGCTTAAAGGCGGAAGCTGTCTGAAATTAAACCAGGAATCCATGATTTCGCCAAGTTCGCTTTCCGTTATATTCTTATGAGTCCTGGGATGTACAGGGAAAACTATTTGTCTTCCGGATTCATGCAATACCGTCAAAATTGATTTTAACCCAGAAATGTCATCTACATTTAATGGTCTATGTAATGTGACCAGCAAATATTCTCCAGCGTTAAGATTTAACTCCTTGATAATGGACTCAGCTAGGCTTTCAATTTTCCGCTCCCATGCTAAAAATAAATCCAACATGACATCACCTGTCAAATGTGCAAAGACAGATAAACCTTCCTTGCTTAGGTTTTTCACGGCAGTTATGGTCGGACAAAACAGCAAGTCAGACACTCGATCCGTGACTATTCGGTTAATTTCTTCTGGTATACTCCTGTCGAAATTTCGAACGCCCGCCTCCACATGTGCCACTGGAATGTGAAGCTTGACGGCCGCCAGCGCGCCTACCAGCGTGGAGTTTGTGTCGCCGTAAACCAGTACCCAGTCAGGTTTTTCTTCCAGTAAAACTTTTTCGATGGCTTCTAGCATTTTCCCGGTCTGCGCGCCGTGCGTGCCGGAACCGATACCCAGGTTGTAATCGGGCCTTGGAATTTCAAGCTCCTCAAAGAATACGTCAGACATATTTGCGTCGTAATGTTGACCTGTATGCACCAAGATTTCTTTAACGCCTTCTGTTGCCCTAAGCACCCGCGATACAGCGGCAGCTTTAATGAATTGTGGACGGGCACCGACGATGGTAACGATTTTCATTTTAACAACCTCTCGTAAAAATTAATGAGCGCTTTTGCCTCATGCTCCCAATTATACAACTTATGCACCGCTTCCTGTCCTCGTTTGCCCATCGCTTCGGCTTCATCGGGGTGTGTTAATAACCACTCGATTGCAGATGCAATTGCATGCGGGTCTAAAGGGTCGGCTACCAAACCGCACCCCGCCCCTTCAATGATTTTCCTCAACAAGGGAAAATTTGACGCTATAACGGGAACACCGGCGGACATGTATTCGAATAGTTTGATTGGCAGTGCATCAAAATGGTTTGGAGCGGGATGGGATAAAATAAGCCCCGCACGAACCCTGCCCAAAAGCGCCGCAACCTGCTCTCGACTCTGCCATCCCAAGAACTCAACCCTTCCCCAACCGGGCATGGCACAAATTTCCTCATACAATTTCGCAGGGCTGAATGACCCAGCCAAACAAAGGCGTGCCTTTAATGTTTCAGGCAATAATTCAACGGCTTGAACCATCTCTCGAATGCCCCGAAGTGCCGTTATTCCGCCAACATAAACGATGTCATTTGGCCGATCAGGATAAGGCATTGCGTCTGAAGTTACGAGTTCATTTAATATGGGAAAATTTTGAACTGCAGCAGTTTTATCAAGCGGAAATTTATCTGCAATTGTAGGCGTGGCCGCTACGATGCCGTCAAAAAACTTTGAACCCATTTTTTCAAATAACGAAGCACTCGCTGACGCAGTGCGACGCAAAAAAGACGGGATCCAGTACTTTGATAGTATCTGCTTTGGCACATCTTCATGCACATCATAGATGACCTTTTTACCCTTTAGCTTTAACATGACCCCGACAGGGATAAGCTCCGGGTCATGAAAATGATAAATATCGGCATTTTCGGCCACAGCCGCTTTGTAAACCTGCCAAACAGTTTTTGTCATCCGTTCACGGCGATTTTTTGGCTTTGGCACAGCTTTTATGCGCACCCCGTCAATCACGTCGTTTTTATCATGCGTAACAACAAGCACGACTTCATATCCGGCCTGTGCCAGCGTCCGACACTCCTTGTAAAAAATCCGAGTGTCAAAAGGGCGGTGGACGGAGGTTAAGTGGCAGACTTTAGTCATGATTCTTTCTCACATCTTTCTTTAGAGATGCTTACATTTTACCTATTCGACGCTTACGAATGCCTAGCGTTTCCACCAAAATGTCTTTAATCTTAAACAATACCCTGTTTGAAGGGTAGTCTTCATGGCTTCGCGGAGGCAAGGACAATATTTCTTTCCACTCGGAAAGGGACAACCCTAAACGCTCGGCAATATATGCCATATCCGACCGGAGAAGCTCTTCGCTTGGATATGGCGGTTTTTTCAGTTCCTCCAACGCATGCTCCCTCGTCATTTGACCGGCAAGTATTAAACTGGAAAAATGGGCTTTTCGCTTGTCAATACCAAACTTTGTTGGTAAATAATATCCTTGGAAAAATCGAGTCAAGACTGATTCGTAATGCTTAGCTCCGTAATCCTTCCATCCGAATTTCTCGCTTAAGATTTGCTTAGCTTCTTCCCTGTTGTAGTTCATATAATTAAGCAAGCGCACTTCTCTAATTTTCCTCATAAAAGGATAATACAGGTATCGCTCCCAAAAGTTCAGAATGGGAAAGTATTGCAAAGGGTGAGAGCCGAAGCGTTTGTGAATCTCTAGTAAATGGCGCGCGTCACCAGCGTTATAACCCCAAGATTTGGGCAAAATAGATTCCGTGGCGAGATTGCCCCCGCTCAATATGTAATTAGCTCCAATCTTAGATGCTTCTTTATACAAAACTGCCAAAAAAGCATGATCCTGAGGTATCTCACAGTTCATTACTGCAGATTTATAAAAGGCAATCTGAAGATCTCGCATTTCTTCCCAATCTACATCAATTATCTTTAAATCAAACTCCAATATATCTGATATATTCTTTAAGTTAATTTCAGACTCCGAAGAATTCCAACCGGTATTTACATGAACAAGAAGAGGTCTCAATCCCAGTTCCGATGCCTGATAAGCTAAATAAGAACTATCAACGCCGCCGCTTAATCCCAAAACAGAGTCATAACGCTTCCCATGACCAGATCTCTTGATGTTTGTCACAATAGCCTCAAGCATTTTTATTGATTCGCCTGAACGCGATCGCTCTAAAATGGGCTTCACATTTTCGTTAAAATAATGACAGAAGCTGCAAACTCCTTTTGAGTCGAATTTTATTTCTTCTGCCGTGGTATCCATAACACATCGTGTGCAGATTTGATAACCTTTCATGGTGAAATATCATCCCCTCCCATTTAAAACACGTTCGTAAACAGATATCAAATGCCTAACCACAGAAGCTTCCCCAAAAAGTGAGATACAATCTTCACGAATTTTGAAAGCATCATATTTATTAACCTCTTGTATCATATTTAACATAGCATCTCCTAAAGAAATCACATCGCCAGGGGGAACTAATATTCCATTTTTATTGTTGATAATTTCTTCAGGACCGCCACAACTGGTTGCAATTACTGGTTTACCGCAAGCAAGAGCCTCAATTATTACTACTCCAAACGTTTCATGAAGGCTTGGCAGAATAAATGCATCACATTCTTGCATTTCATGTAACACTTGTTCTCTAGTGAGATAACCTAAAAATTTCACTTGTCTTTGTATTCCTAATCTTTTACTTAAATTTACCAGATCATCGTGTAAGGGACCATCACCTACAATATATAATTGGATCGCAAGATTTCCCTTAAATGCCTTCGCAAATGCTTGGAGCAAAATCATATGCCCTTTGATGGGAGTTAAAGCACCAACTGTAAGAAAACGAAATGAGTTAAAATCGCTAGATCTCCCATTTTTAAAATAATTATGTTTTTCAAATAGATTATCTAGAATATTTGGAATATGTTCCCATGATACAGCAATATCGGGAAAGATATTCTCTAATGTTTTTCCGAGGTGCCTACTCACAGCAATACGAGCAGCAGCATTTTTTATAACAGATTTAATAAATGACCTCTGCCACTTATGAATCCTATTAGAGAGATAAGCACTACTATGTTCTGTCAAGACAAATGGAATTCCATATTTTTTATTAAGTTGGACTGCAATCAACCCAGCATAGAGACTATTATGAGCATGAATAAGGTCAGGCATTCCATGATCGCTAATATACCTTATAAAAAGTCTTTTTCCTATAATAATGGGTTGAATAATAGAAAGATAGGGCACGCGGCCAGGTACCCATCGCCATGATTGATAGCAATAAACAGAAATTCCATCGTCAACCTTTATTTCGAAACCTCGAGCCCAGCCCCTGGATCTAACCATAAGCCAACGCAGTGACCTAGGAGTTGGAGCAAGTATCCCAACTTTTAACCCTGCTTTCTTCAGTGCTCTTGCTTGATCGCGTTGAAAAATCCCAGCCATAGGCTCTTCTGCGGGGACAAAGCGTTCAGATGGAATAATTAAAACATGCAATCTATTTCACACCACCTTATTCCTTTTCATATTCAAGAAAGCCAATGCGAACGCAAACAGAAGCCATTGCGGATTAAATGCCATGATAGAGCTTGAACTAATGCTTGCAAATAAAAAACCAATTAGCGAGAGTAAAAGAGATTCTGCGATCATGCGCTCTTTGTGATTAGACGCTTTGCGCCAGATATGTAAAAGGTTCTTCATAATTCCGATATACATTGCAATATATCCGAAAAAAAGAAGGATGCCATAATTAACCAAGATTTCTAGCCACCAATTATGAGGGTTGATAATACCTAATGTGTTGTATATTGGAAAGTTAGACATCCAGTATTCAGCATTTCCGGCACCGACACCAAAACCAAAAGTTGAATAAAGAAACATGAGCCCATTACGGATTAGGTTAATACGTATACCCACTGAGCCACTTCTTAGTTCAGCAGATCCACTAAGGGACATTAATTCTCCGCCAAGCTTTGAAAAGAATAATTGGAGAGGTCCAGGCAAGAAGAACAAAAAAACGGCAGAGCACATTATTATTGTTATGATCAACTTGAATTTTTGCTTTATATTAGTCATGAATAACACAAAAAAAGCAATCTCAAGCAAGACTGCAAGTATGTTTGCTCTAGAACCAACGATTACAATAAAATAGAAGGCAGTGACTATTGTGACAAGACCAATTAGGCGAATAAATATACTTTTCGTATACCTAACTAACCCAACAGCAAAAGGAATACTTAAAGCCAAATATGTTGCATAATCATTGGGGTTATAAAAAACACCCGTAGGAAGGTACTGAAGATAAGGTCTAGACTCTAAATAATAACCAGATACAGGAAGATGCTGCCAAGTCAAGTGTTCCCAAACTCCTAAAATAAGAAGCACTATAAATACAATAAACCATAGGCGATAAAGCCTATCGATGTCTTTGTAATCATTTAAATAGTAAACTGTAAAATAAATGACAGATACAGACGTAAAAAGGAATATAATATCTCTTACGGCGTCGCCTTTCGAGAAAGCCCAGCCCATTGATAAAATGGCATATGCAAGCCATAAGCCGAGGAATTGAAAATAGGGCCTGACTTTGATATGCGAGATCGCAAGCTTACCTCTATTGACTAATATTTGTATTACTAGAACAAACCATAAAAGAGGCAAAAGAATGCGGTAAGGGAAAATATGTATAGGTCCAATTGGGAATATCAAAAAGGCCGGACCAATAAACCCCGCTATTATAGTTATATAGAGAAGAATTTTTTGTATGTTCTCGATATTTATAGCACATCTACCTCCAGAAATAACAAAATAACCTAACATAATTATTGCTATTTTATATACTACCTCTGTGTGCTATCATTTCTTTCATCTATTCAATTATTATAAAATAGATATTAGATCATCTTATTTAAGTTAATATATCATGTACTAAAATATATTAAATAGGACACTTACTCACTATGTTTTCAATTTCTGTTTTTCCTATATTAAATATATGCTTTATTTCTCTTTTGTATATCATAACAATAATAATTAACCCGACCACAGAAGAACCTACTTGCAGAATCATACTGCCAATAAAAGTATTTATAAATGCAATAATAACAAAAATAGTTGTAGCCAAAAAATATCTTGCAAAGTCATAATCAACTTCATATAATCTTTTGGAAATAAAAGTTCTCATGCTAAAGAAAATTATATATGACAAACCAGTAGATAAAGCTGCTCCTTTTGCCCCATATGTAGGAACAAGCCATAAATTACCCAATACATTAGTACTTGCACAAACGGCCGCTATCAATATATGCCAATGGGTTTTCTTTTTAAAATTTATTCCTACAACAGTTACTTCCGAAACAGTATACATAATAGGCGACAAAATCAAAAAAGAGCTTACGCCAGCTGCCTGTCTGTATGAACTTTCTAACAGCAGAAATATAACATCTTTAAAAACAATAACCAACATTCCAAAAACAAACATGGCAGCCGCAATAAAACAAGAGACCTTCTCAAATGTTTTTTTATTATCTGGCTCTTTCTGGTAGCTTTCAAAAGCAACAGGTGTCCAAAAAGTTGTAAAGCCGGATTGAATCAAACTCATAACAGCAACCATCTTGAAAGCAGCAGTATAAAGCCCTATTTCTGTGAAATTACAATAACTTCTCAAAGCCAATCTATCAATAGATTGAAATAGCCAAGTAATAAGAAAGGCAGGAACAAATGGGAGTCCGTATCTAACAATAGGTTTAATAGCCCTATAGTCAACATGGAGCCTTCCAAACCACATATCTTTCTCAAGCCATATAGCTAACAAGAGTGAAGCAATATGGGAAAAAAACAGACCAACAATTATAGCATAAAAAGTTCTTGAAACAAGAACTGAATACAGAATCGTAAAAATAGCATTAACAACTCCATTGACAATTCTAAGATTAGAAAAAGCAATTCCCCTTTTTTTCATTCTAACAGCAAGTGTTGCAAACCTTTCAAGCACTCCTATTAAAACTGTAGTTCCCAATAACAAAATAGGCAAAAATTTGGAATTATCCCCAAAAAGTACAAAAGATACATCCTTCCAGAAAACACCAATCGCAATAAAAAGCAAAGCTCCCACCGTCATACTGGGTAATATTGCTTCCCATAGTAAATTTCTTCTTTTATCCTCGCTTCTTTCATAAAACATTCTTACAAAGCTCTGATCTGCCCCAAGAAGCGCAACATTAAGTAAAAGATTAAATGCTAAAGTAAACATTGCTGCCTTACCAAATTCTTCTGGAATTATAAGCCAAGTTATGATGGGCGTTGCTATAAAAGAAATAAAAGCCGCAATCCATTGGCCCATAGAAAACTCAAAAAATGATTTTATAAAACTTCTTTCTTTCGACACATTAACCCCCCAAATCACTTAGAGCCTCTCTAAGCTCTCTGTTCATTGCTTCGTTCATGCGCTTTATGATATGGAACTTGTAGCGAACTACGTAGCTGCTATCGAAAATAAGACCATTTCTACTGCAATGATATAAATCTCTCGCATATCTATGATGACTTTACTTAGCTAGGTAGCGCGCCATGTATCTTTAGCATACAATTCTTTCTCTTCCTTAAGTTGTCCCTACCACCTTAAACGCTTCATATTGGTAATGAACGTGATATAGATATGCCCTTTAGGAAAGCTCTGTCCCGTCTATGCCCGAAGGGTTTTCGGAAGAAACACAATTTTTAACTTTGTAAACTCATGAACATTCATTTTATAAATTCCCTTATAGCTTCCACCACTTCCCCCTGCACTTTCTCCTCTATATTCGGCCAGATGGGAAGGCTTAAGACTTCGCTGCTCAGCCTTTCTGCGACGGGTAGCACGGGTGCGCCCTCCTTGTATAGGGGAAGCCTGTGTACGGGTACGGGGTAGTAGACCATGGTGCCGATGCCGCGGTCTGCCAGGTGCTTTTGAAGTTCGTCTCTTTTACCGTCCAACACTCGGATGGTGTATTGATGGTAGACGTGTTTTGATCGTGCGTCTTCAAAGGGGGTTATTATCCTTGAGACGCCCTTAAGTAAATCGTTATACCTGTGGGCGGCCTTTCTCCTTGCCTCGTTTGTTTCGTCTATGCGGGATATCTTTACCCGTAGTATCGCAGCCTGTATTTCGTCTAAGCGCGAGTTGTAGCCGACCGTTTCGTTATAATATTTTTTCTTTGAGCCGTGGACTCGAAGCATCTTGGCCGTCTCTGCCACTTCGTCGTCGTTTGTGGCAATTAAACCACCGTCGCCAAAGCCTCCGAGGGTCTTTGAGGGAAAGAAGGAAAAACAGCCCACGTGGCCTATCGTTCCAAGCTTTCGGCCCTTGTAGTCGCCGCCAAAGGCCTGGGCGGTGTCTTCTATGACCTTTAGGCCGTAGGCGTCAGCTAGCTCCATGATGGGGTCCATGTCCGCGGCCTGGCCGTAGAGGTGCACGGGAAGTATCGCTTTGGTGCGCTTCGTTATGGCCTGCTTTATGAGGTCGGGGTTGATGTTAAAGGTGCGTTCGTCTATGTCCACGAACACGGGCGTCGCACCCAAAGCCGTGATGGACTCGGCCGTGGCAAAAAAGGTAAAGGGCGTCGTTATGACTTCGTCATTCTCCCCTATCCCTGCAGCCCGAAGGGCAATAACCAATGCGTCGGTGCCCGAATTTACGCCTATGGCGTGTTTGACGCCAAGGTAACGGGCGACTTCTTCCTCGAAGGCCTTTACGTTTGGTCCCATGATGAACTGGGCCGATCTCAGGACTTCCTCTATAGCCTTCATGTATTCGTTTAAGTGCTCGTTTATCTCACTCTTTAGGTCCAAAACGGGGATCTTAAGCTCGCTCATGTCTTCACCTCATTTGATTCGAACTATGCACGCTTCGTTTTCCTTGCGGTATTCCTTCAGACATTCAGGGCATATGGCGTGTGCGTCGGCAAAGCGCAGCGGAACTCCGCACTCACAGGCCCAGCCAATTATCTTTGCGGGCACGCCCGCTACCAGCGCGTAAGGTGGCACGTCTTTGGTGACGACGGCGCCGGCGGCGACAAAGGCCCATTCGCCTATCGTCACACCGCAGACTATTGTGGCATTTGCGCCTATGGAGGCGTTTCTTTTTACCAATGTCTTTACGTAATCTTCGCTTGTGTTTCGTGGGTAGGCACAGCGTGGAGTCCTTACGTTGGTAAAGACCATGCTCGGGCCGCAAAAGACGTAA
>Ga0208938_1000375_pt1 | contig 36058 bp, 28 predicted proteins | sample AD_UKC125_MetaG_FD_184434 | JGI IMG/M metagenome (GOLD analysis project Ga0208938, IMG submission 184434) | Active sludge microbial communities of municipal wastewater-treating anaerobic digesters from USA - AD_UKC125_MetaG (SPAdes) (version 2) | ecosystem: Engineered > Bioreactor > Anaerobic >...
TCTTCTTCCTCAAAATAGCTTTCCAATTCCTCTTTACTATCTGCAAGATTTACCACAGTTTTTATACCTGCTTCTTTAGCTAAAGCATCTGCATACGCAGCACGGCCTAATTCATTATTAACTGGGCTACTGCTTCTATAATACATACCAGGAGCAATATTGCCAGCTGTTACATTTCGGAAGTTTGCAAATACAGCATCAGTACTATAATCTTCTCGATTATTAGTTCGTTCTAATTGACGCATGTCCCATTCATCAAAATATGCACCTGCATCTTTCAATGTAATGGTTACAGTATCATTGACACCTACATTGTAAGTTTTTGAAAAATCTCCATAATTAATACAAACTGAAACGTTCTTTAAAGGATCTTTTCTCCCACGTACTAGAAGTTCTCCACTATCTACATCTGAATATTCGGTAACAAATGGTGCTTCAAGTAAATTATCCCCTACTTGAATAGTTACAACATCACCAAATTTAAAACCTGCATCTAACATATCTCTAGTTAACATTTCTAATGTTAAATGTCCATAAGTTTGTACTTCAGCTACAACAGATGAAATACTAACAGATCCACAAGATGTTGATAATTTCTCTTTAAGGGTCTTTATTTGTTCTTTTGTTAGGCCTATATCTAATAGATACTCTTCTGCAGCTTTTTCTAAATCCACATCTGTAAGATCGGCACCTTTTTCTAATCCAGCAATATCTCGTAGAGACTGTAGTATATTACTTTCAGCAATTTTCTCATATTGTTCAGATCCATATTCTACACCATAATAATTCATATAGGTAATCATATAGTCTTCCTTGATTTCATCTACAGTAGAGCCCATTAGTGCTTCTAGAAGTCCAGCTACAAAACCAGCTCTGTCCTTACCTTCTGTACAATGTACAAGATAAGGTCCATCCCTTTCAATCATAAACTCTAATCCTGTTTTAAGTTTTTGTTTAAATTCATCGGATTTGAAATCTACTCCCATATCCAATAAAATAACATTTCCTTCTTCGTATAAACTTTTATAATATGGAGAATTGAAATCTTCTTCCTCAAAATAGCTTTCCAATTCCTCTTTACTATCTGCAAGATTTACCACAGTTTTTATACCTGCTTCTTTAGCTAAAGCATCTGCATACGCAGCACGGCCTAATTCATTATTGACTGGACTGCTGCTTCTATAGTATACACCAGGAGCAATATTGCCAGTAGTTACATTACGGAAATTAGCAAATATTACATCAGAAGCATAGTCTTCACGATTATTGCTCCGATCTAATTGACGAATTTCCCATTCTGTTAGATATCCACCTTTTTCTTTTAATTCAAAGCTAACTTTATCTCCTTCTTTTACCTTATATGTTTCAGCAAAGTTGCCCATATTAATAGCTATAATTATATTTCTTATACCTGTACCATTTGGTCCACGTACTAATTCACTACCATTGTCTACATCACTATAAGCAGTAACAAAAGGTGCTTCTATTTCATGTTCACCAATTTTTACTATTAAATTATCCCCAAATTCAAATCCTGCATTTAATAAATTTTGAACTCGTAGATCCAGGGTAATATTGCCATACTTATCTACAACTGTTACAACACCAGAAGTACTAGCAGTAAGTAGTTTAGGTAAATCATAATGGATTCTAGCTAGTTCTGAACGCTTTGCTATAGCATCAGCATCGATTAAAACTCCATCTTTACCTTTGACGATGCCTGTCCCTAATAGATATTCCATAATTGGTATAGCTGTCTCAGGCAACTTTTCTCCATCACTATAATATTCGAGACTTCCTCCTAAAGTAGATATATCCTTATATTTCATATACTTGTATAAAGCTTCAAACATTTCTAGACGGCTAACAGCTTCTTCTCCATTAAATTCTTCACCATCATAGATACCTACTTCTTTGCACCAATCTAGTGCTTCCTCTAATGTACCAGAACCTTTTTCACTATTATAAAAAGACTGATATAACGTGGCACGAGTAAGCTCACCATTTGGATCAAATTTGTCTTCGGATACGTTTTCCATTAATTTATTTGTTAAAACGTATTCCACTGCATCGGTATACCACTTGCCTTCCTTTACATCTGAAGGTAAATGCCCCTCAGCAAAGGCTCCTACACCTAAAGATATAGTTAAAACAAGTACAAGAAAACAAGAAACAATTCTAAAACTTCTCTTCATTAAACTCCCACCCTTCCTGTATTATATGCTTTGATATAATTTTATCATAAGAATGACTCTATTTCAATGAAAGGGAACCCTCTCTCCAGAAGTAGAAGAACATATAATATACTTAATGAGATTACAATAAAAGAGTAATGGATGGGCTATTAATCCATCCCCACATATATTCCTATCCCTAATACAATACTAATTATTAATCCTAGAAAATTATCCCCTAGTAAATTAAAACTTACCCACACAGCTATAGCCATAATAATAGCTCTTAATATGAATTTTATTAAACTTTTCCAATTTTTATGGATATCTATAACTTTCATTTTATTATTTAATCCTGTTATCAACAGGATTGTTACTAATGTTGTGGAGATACTGGTGGCTAAAGCTATGCCAGCTGTACCCATATACTCGGATAATACTATACTAAGTATTATATTTATGATAACCCCCAAAATTGCATGTATAGTAGGGGTCAATGAATCATGCATAGCATAGTGGATCTTTGTAAGTATGAGCACAAAAGCCATACTTCCTAGACCTAGTGCATAGTAAGTTAAGGCCTTAGCTGTCATATGAGTAGCTTCAGGACCAAAGGCCCCTCTTTGGAAGAATAGCCTTACTATAGGTTCTGATAATAGAACTAATATTAAGGTCGCTGGCACTATTATATTTAGTATCCAGCCCATACCCTTTTTCATAGTATTCTTTAAAGATTCCACATCTTCCCCATGATATTCCTGGGATATTATAGGAAATAATACCGTAACGATAGCAGTAACAAATATGCCTAATACCAACTGAATTATATCGTTAGCATAGTTCAACCAAGATATACTACCTGCTGACAAGCTAGAAGCTACAGTTTTATCTACTATTATATTAATTCTATTTATAGATAAGGCTAGTAGTATAGGCAGCATAACTATGAGCATTTCCTTTAAATATACATCTTTAATATCCAACTTCTTTTCATATCTATAACCCATATTCTTGGAAGCAGGTATTACGGAAAACAACTGGGATAAGGATGCTAGTATTCCTGCTACCATCAATCCATAAGTTCCATATTGATTGAATAATACCAAATATATAATATACACTATATTATAATAAACCCATGATTTAGCCCCAGCTTTAAACCCATGATTACTCTGGAGATATGCTACAAATACAGATCTTATCATTATAAGAGATATAATAGGCAAACCTACCCTCATAAGCTTCACAGCTAAATGAAACTCTTCTCCTCTAAATCCTTTAGCCATTATTCTAATGATAATCGGAGATAAAAACCAACCTAATATCATCAATATCAAGGAAGTCAGCATGATTATATGGAGTAAATTGTTTACATAACCTATCTTCTTTTCCTTTCCTTCCTTAGTTTCGATTTTTAATAGCACTGGAACCATACTAGTACTAATACCTTCCCCTAATATTTCTGCCAGTAGAGTAGCCCCAGTAAAAGCAATAAAATATGCATCAGTTCTAAAGCAACAACCTATCTTCGATGCTATTAATATCTCCTTAATAAACCCTAGTATCTTACTTACTATACCAAATATTATAATAGTCCATACAGATTTTATCGCTTTATCCCTTATAGACCCCATAAACATCCCTCCGGTTTCTCCATCCTATTTATTGTACCCTAGAATAGATTAGTAAAACAAAACCGAGCTAGGGTATAACCCTAACTCAGTTTCCAGCTATTGTTAAGCTATCTATTTTAATTGATGGGGAGCCAAAGTAATTGCTTCCTGGGAAGGAAAATCTAGTATCCTTTCCCAAAGCCTTTATATCTTTTAAAATTTTATAGAAATTATCCTGAAAAACATAAAATTAAGTAATAAAAGTATATGAAATATTTTATAGTTTATATTGCAAATCTCTTTTTGATATAGCATATAAGGTAATAGTAGAACAATAAAGGTACCTAAATTTGGGTACCTTTATAATCTATTTCTTAAATATTCTCTTGAGCCAAGATATAAATCCTTTCTCTTCTTTTATATTTTCATCAATTTCTAGTTTCTCTACCTCTTCTACTCCTTTTACTCCTTCAGTCTTCATGATGAACTTTAGACTTCCTTCCATATCCTCGGATAGGCCTGAGAAGGATTGATTATCTTTGGATAGCCTAACCAATTCGTCCTTTATATCTATTACCTTTGAAACATCCATATCTGCATCCTTTACTTCATCCCACATCTTGTTTATACCTTCATCTTGGAACTTGTTCATACCTTCTTTTAATTCCTTTGATCCTTCAGTAAGCTTGTGACTACCCTCTTTTAACTTTCCGCCACCTTCAGCTAGTTGTCCCGCTCCTTTAGATAGTTCCTCGATACCGCCGTAAAGTTTATCAGCACCAGTGTTCAATTCTCCTAGTCCATTAGTTAGCTCCTTGGTTCCTTGGGATAATCCCTTTGAACCTTCTACAAACCTCCCTGCTCCTTCATTGGCCTTTTGGGCGTTTTCATTTATTGTATTAGCTCCTTGTTGTAGTCCAGCACTGCCTTCTACTAATTGGCTAGAAGCTCCCTTTAATCCTTCCGTTCCTTGGGCCAACTCTTCTAAGCCGCTAGAGATCTTTTTTTGACCTACATTTACATTTTCAATGCCTTGAGCTAATTCTTTAGAGGCTCCTTCTGCTTGTAATAGACCTTCCTCTAATTGGTCTAAGGCCAATACCAACTGTTGATTAGAGCTCTCAAGGCCTTCTAAAGCTGTCCTCTGTTGGCCCAAAACTTCCTTCATGGTTTGAGTTACGGCATTGCCTCCAGGGAAGTTTTCAATGGAAGAAGCTATTTTATCCAGCCCATCTACACTCTTTAACAATAGTTCTACTACTTTTCCTTCTTTTTCTTTTCCAGCTTTAATTTTCTTTACCGCTTCTAAGCTTTTACCTAATCCTTCGCTTAAACTATCCTGTCCATTTTTAATGGTTTCAGTACCTTGGATTAACTCTTTCATTCCTCCGCTTAGGGCTTTGGTGCTTTCAGGGATCTTATCTACTCCTTCAGCTACTTGAGCTGCTCCTTGAGAGAATTCCATAGCTTTATTGCTAAATTCTACTGTACCATTACCTAGGCCTACAAATCCTTCCCCTAGTTGATTAGCTGATTTGGACAAAGCATTAGCCCCTTCGTCTATTTTTTTACTGCCTTCATAGGTTTTATTTAATCCTTCCTTCAATCTTGTGGACCCCTCTAGTAGGGTATCGGAACCAAATTTTATCTTGTCTACTCCTTGAACAAACTCATCTAATCCCTTATCCAACTCTACTTGACCTTCATATAGTTTCTGAGTTGCCTCGGTTAACTTTTCACTGGCTTCTTTTATCTTATCTACTCCATCTATCAGCTCATCTAAATCCTTCGCATCATCTAATGCGTCTATTTCTGGTATTTGTGATGTAGCTGTAAATACTATAGGCTTCATCTCGAAGTTTTTTACATCTGCTATAAGCTCTAGATGTTCTTCTAAATCTATTTTATTGCTATCCACTCCTAAACTATCCTTAAGACCAGGTAAGGATATGAAGGTTATTATTTGATTGCTACCATCGGATATCAGCTTTCCAGTATTGACTTTTACATTTTTAAACCTATCCATAGGTAGATCTACCACTGTAGCTACTACATAAGGAGTATAGGCAGTTCTAGTCTCCCCTTTATCTAGATAAATAGGATGCTTATCCCTATTTTGAATATCTATGCTAATCCTTATCTCTCCTGACTTTCCAACTATATCTTCAGGCTTTACTTCCTTTCCATCTAGATAGTATTTAATACTTGGTTTTAAAGGTATTTGTTGTTTAACTTTTCCTTGGTAATAAATATCCTTATTCTCCGTTTTCCATACTAATTTTCCATCTTTAACCTCTGGCACTTCTTCGCCTTTAACATTTATTACATCTTCCAATGTGGATTTATCTTCTATTGTTTTTAAAGGAGAATTCGAATGAATCCATATGCTGGATATCTTCTCTATATCTTCGCCACTGTTGTCTAGATTTACATATACCGTTTCTTCTTTTTTAACTATCCCCTCACCAAAAGTTATATTTGAAAACACACAGGTTAAGATCATTACCATAGCAAGTATTCTAGATATTATTTTATTTGCTTTCATATGCAATCCTTCCTTTCTCAGCCTTATCTTTTCTTTCTTTGCTCCAGTTTTTAGTTGTAGAGCTAATAAAGCTCTCTGTAGCTATTAACACTCCCGGCAATATGAATAGAATCACTCCCGTAGATATCAACGCACCTCTAGCTATCATAGCCGATAAACTTTTTACCAATTCCATTTCGGAAATAACAGCTACACCTATAGTAGACGCAAAAAAAGTCAACCCACTAGTAATAATAGATTTAGCCGATTCCCTAACAGATATTTCCATAGCTGTAAACTTATCATGACCATTTTTTATCTCTTCTCTATACCTAGTAGTCAACAGTATAGCATAATCTACAGTGGCTCCTAATTGGATAGAGCCTATTACTATACTAGCTATAAATGGGATAGAATTTCCCGTATAATATGGGATGCCCATGTTTATAAATATGGCTAAGGTTATAGCTAGTATCAAAAATATAGGTATGGATACGGAGGTGAATACCAATAGTATTATGATAAACACCGCTATATTGGATATGGTACTTACCCTTTTGAAATCCCTGTCTGCAATACCTATTAAATCCTTAGTCAGTACACCTTCGCCTGTAATTATACCGGTTTTATCATATTTCTTAACTATCCTTTCAATCTCCTCTATCTGTGTATTTTGCTCATCAGTGGCAGCCTTATATTCGGAATTTATGATTATCTGCTTGTAATCACCCTGTTCAAACCTATCCTTTATAGCCTCTGGTATGAAATTCTCTGGTATGCTGGGCCCTATTAATTTTTGATAGGATAATACATTTTCTATTCCCTCTAGTTTTTCAATCTCCCCTATCATCTGTTTTATATGATAATTTGGTACATCTTTTGATAGGAGTACCATATGGGTAGTCATCATATCGTACTCATCCTTTAGCTTTCTAAAGGCTACTATAGACTCCATATCATCAGGTAAGGATTCATCTAAGTTATAGTACACTTCATTGTTCTTCTCACCATAAAAAGCTGGCAAGAATATTAGTATTCCAATCAATATAAATAATCTATAATGCTTAGTAACAAGCTTTCCCAATCCATTAAATTCTGGCAATATGGTACCATGGTTAAAACGATTGATTAGCCTATCAAATACCAATATTAAAGCTGGCAATATGGTTAGTACTGATAAAACTCCAAACATTACTCCTTTTGCCATTACCAAACCTATATCTTTACCTATAGTCAATTCCATAAAGGCTATGGCCAAAAATCCTGCTATAGTAGTCAAAGAACTACCTACTATAGAAGAAGCAGTAGCTGCAATAGCATGACCCATAGCCTCTTCTTTGTTATCCTCTAGCTTTTCACATTCTTCCTCATATCTATGGAGTAGGAATATGGAATAATCCAAGGTAACCCCTAGCTGTAGTACCGCTGCTAAGGATTTGGTTATATAGGATATATCTCCTAGTAGCATATTGGTACCAAAGTTATACAGTATGGCATAGCCTATACTTATTAGAATAATAAAAGGTACTATAGTAGATTCCAATGTTAACATGAGTATTATAGTTGCCAATATGACTGCTAATGCTACATATATGGGGGTCTGTTTATCTGCTAAGTCCTTTGTATCTTTTAGCACAGCTGCCATACCGCTTAAGAAAGACTGTTTGTCCAATACGCCTCTTATATCCACTATAGCCTGCTGGGTTATAGGAGAAGAGGATTCATTGGCAAACTTAATCATAACCAAAGTGGAGTTTTCCCTGTAGAACATTTCCTTTAGCTCCTCTGGTAGCATATCCTTTGGAATACTAATATCCAAAAAGTCATCTACCCATACTACGCTTTCCACTCCTTCTATTTTGCTGATCTTATCCTTTACCTTTACTACGTCCTTTGGTTCCATATTTTCAATAACCAACATGCCCGTCGCAGAGCTATTGAATACATCGTTCAATATTTCCTGACCCTTTACCGATTCCAAATCCTTTGGCAAGTAGGTTAAAATATCATAGTTTATCCTAGTCATAGCAGCCCCATACAGAGAGGGCAATAGCAACAATGTGGCTATTATCAAAACCAGTTTTCTATGTTTTGCTATAAACAAACCAAACTTATTCATAAAATCATCTCCTAAATCATCTTCTTGATAGTATTGAATAGAATAGGCTTCATCTCGTCTATATCAGCAGGTTCATTTAGTATTATGCAGCTATAACATACGGAACCTGTCAATTCCACTACCATAAACAGTATTTTTTCCACATCTTCTTTAGATATAGAAGATTTCTCATAGCCTTTTTCAAACATATCGTATATTTGGTGTATCTCTTCATAATCGTTATAAGCCTTTTTAAAGGTTCCCCAAGATAAATTCTTGTATATAAGCTTTAAAAGTAGTTTATCCTCTTTAAAGTATTCGATTATATAATTGACAAAGCTTAATAGCTCATCTTCAAAAGTATTAAAACTATTAAGCCTGGTAAATTTAACCGCTTCACACAATACATGAGCAGACTTATTCAGGACTATTCGGTCTAATAGATCGTATTTATCCTTAAAATACAAATAAAAAGTTCCCTTAGCTACTCCGGCCTTTTTAACTATATCATTTATGGCTGTGTCGTGGATCCCCTTAGTAGTAAATAGATCATAGGCAGCCTGGTAGAGGGAGTTTTCCTTCTGCTTTTTATTCAGCTCAATCTTAGATACCATGTATCCACCTCCAATCGAACAAATAAAATGACCATTGGTCAATTTCATAAGTATTATTATAATACTAAAATGACCAATGGTCAAGTTTTTTATTCAAAACTTTATTCATTTTTCCCCCCATGGATTATCTTTAATATATAGCATATTTCATCATCGGATATCCGTATATTATATATATCCTCTATCGTCTTTAAAGCATCTCTTATGATTAAAAACTCATCATAGCATCTCTTTTTATATTCCTCTACCTTTTCAAACTTCGCCTTATTTCCCATAATTACCCTTTCAATCATAATCCCTATATGGGTGATTAGATTGATAGTGGCTGCTTCATTGTTAAAATAATATGCAAACTGTTCTGTTCCTATTAATATATCTATTAATTGTTTTATATATTCTACCGCTTTTTTAGGATTAATAAATAAACAAAAATCTTCAAGTATTTCCTGGGCTACGTTATAAACATTATCCTTATCTTTAGTATCTATATTTTCCGATTTGATGAATTTAAAAAATCTCTGTTTGGACACTTCGTCAAATAGCTCTTCTAGAGAAAAATAGGGCACATCTATATCTGGTTGAATATTCCCTACACAGGCAATAATATTATATTCTTTTTTTACCTTTTCAAACTCTTCTGTATGATTTTGAACTTCTGAGTAATTAAAAGGGAAAATGCTAATATCCTCTTCCAATTCTTCCATGGCACTATTCACCATCCTAGCTAACATAAGACTAGTTCCTTTCCCTGTAGCACATACAGTTATTATAGCTTTTTTCTTCTGTTTTATCTCCAATTCATTATTATTTACCAAACTATTATATATTTCATCTATACTCTCTTCTTTGTAGGTAACCCTTCTTAATACTTCTAAAACTAATGGCGTGGATACGTTTTCAATAGTTCTTGTAATAATTCCTGTCTCCTCTGTAATCCTATCTCCAAAATTTTTTAAAGATCCCATATCCACCAATATGATAACACCTTTGCCTTTATCAATTGCTTTTACAGTAGTTAAAGCCTTTGTATAAGTTTTTTCTACACTCTCCTCTAAAGGCATATCTATAGCTTTAACATAATTTGAATTAAGTAATCTATTACATACATTAGCCATGCTACTGGCAGTACTATCACCATGAGCTATTACCAGTATACCAATCTTATCTCTTTCCTTACGCTCTAGTTTATTGTTAGCTAATAATATAGTAATAAAGCCCTTTTCATCGTTGGGAATTTCCAAATTAAATTTTTCACTTATTTTTTCCACTATTACCGATGCAGTTTTATATTCTTTTTTATAGGCTTTTTTAATAGTGGATAGTTCTTGGTTTATAATGGGTTTATTTTTTTTCACTCTTTCAATAAGAGCATTTATATGAAAAGCTAATACAAATAATATCTTACTGTCAAATTCCGTATCTAAGGCTTTTGAAGCATAGGTAACTAGTTCATAGGTAAAATCTACTATTTCAACATCTAATAATTTATATAGTTCTCGAATATTAAACTTATTTGTATCTATGGTATTTATAAAACTTTCAAAGTATTCATCCATCTCTTGGGTAATTGCCTTTTCAATCTCCTCATCAGACATACCCTGTTCCCTTAAATTGTTCAATTCATCATATATTCTGTCATATATGCTTTTATTAGTATATTCTACTGTTTTTCCCCTATCCTTATTAGGATATATTATTATGTCATCATTAAATATATTTAAATACTTTTGTATACTCCTATCTAGACTGCTCATTCTAAATACCGCATCTTTCGCATCTTGGGGTAGCATACTAAATTCTATCTTTAAATCTTCATTGTTTTGCAAATACCTTAAAAAAGATTTAGCACATAAAAGTCTAATATCAGATTTCAATTGTCCAATATTTCCCTTACAATCATATAGTACTAGAGCTTTTAATACTTCTGGACATATTATAATCCGTTTGTCTATTCTCAAAGCTTCTTCTACAAACAACTCTTGAACCAACTCTACTTTTTCTTCCACGCTTTTCTCCTTAAGGGAAGGCAAAGTTATAATTACAGGTATTCGCCTTAGGAAAGTCTTTAACAATGACTTTTGAGGGTCTTCTGTTGTAGCACCTATTATCAATAAATTACTCTTTCTAGTTACCGAAGCTTCTCCTAATCTATAATATTCTCCCTTATCCATTAAGAAAAACAACATCTCCTGCCCATCAGGTGGCAATCTATGAATCTCATCAAGAAACAATATTCCCCCATCTGCCTTACCCACCAATCCTATTTTATCTGTATCTGCACCAGTAAAAGAACCTTTTACATGACCAAACAGCTGGGATAGTAATAACTGAGGATTATTATAGTAATCAGCACAATTAAAGGAAACAAAGGGAAATTTATCTTCATCCTTGCCTTTTTTTAAACTAGCATACTCATACATTACTTTAGCAAACATAGTTTTCCCTACTCCACTAGGTCCGATGATCAAGGTGTGTAGTCCATTAGGAGGATACATTATAGCTGCCTTTGCTTGCTCTATCTGATTTCTTAAACTCTTATCATATCCTACTAGAGCTTTAAAGGGATCTTCTACTTTTTTTAATGAATCCAATTTTAGTATCAATTCCCTTAATTCTTCATATTCATATTCTGATTTGATTTCTTCCATATATAAGCTCTCTTCGACTATTCTCCTAGGTATAAAACGTACTGGTCTACCCTTTATCTTAATTAGCTTATTTTTATTACATAAACTATTTAACAAAGTACTGGCGTTGTTCCTAACTATACCTAAATTCTTTTCGATTTCATAGGCATCTACTCCTACTTCCTCATTGTTTACAAAATTTTTCATTACTATGTCCTTTGAAATGTTTTTGACCACATAGTCATATATCTTATCTATTTGTTTCACAAAATCACCTCCTATACTATTTCTATAGGTTTCTATTTAATTTACATCATCAGACCTTTTAAAATTATCATGGTATTTTCTCAAATACATCACCACTATAAATGTTCCTAATGCCACATATATATTTTTAGTAATAAAGGTTATGATCAATACTATGGAGGAAAGTATAACTAAAAAATACCATTCCCATTTTTTCATCCTCTACACCTTCCTATTTATTATCTTTAAATAGGAAATTAATCCTCTACCAAGGGTGAGGATTAATTTCCTTCCAGCTAAAATAGATTTTTATGCAAATTCACATAAGCATTGGTTTCAGTTCTCTCCAAATCATTAAATGCCTTTTTCAAAGTTTTATCTACTATGACTATTCCATGCTTTCTTAATAGAGCAATCAATCCATGACTCTTTAACTCTTCTTCCCTACTTTTAAAATATGCTACAGCTATATTAGCTAATTCTTCACTACAAGCCTTAGCATAAGGTAATACCTTTACTTCACCAAATTTATCAGTAGCTTCCGTAAGAGATGGCAATTCATCTGCTAAGGATATATATACCATAGTTTCTTTGGGATGAGCATGAAGAACACAACCTGCATCAGGTAAATTCTTATATACACCCAAATGCATATTGGATTCTCTAGTCATCTTGCCTTCTCCTTCTATTATATCTCCATTTAGGTTTGTAACCAATATTTGTTCTGGATTTAGTCTACAAAAATATTCTTCTGCCATTAGGGAGGGAGTCATTATTATATGCTCATCGTTTATCTTTACAGATACATTCCCTCCTGCAGCATTGGTAAGTTTTCTATCAAACATAAGTTTTACAACTTCGCACAACTCTTCTCTTTCCTTTTTATACATCATACATGATTACCTCCTTCATAAATTTCTTAGCATCTTCTAGGGAAAAATCTGATGTTCCTTTTTTAGTAGCCTTAGAGGTAGCTATAGCTGTAGCAAATCTAAATACTTCTTCCAAATCTTTCTCCTGATATAACATACTTACTGCTCCACCTAAAAATACATCTCCACATCCTGTATCATTTATCTGGACTATATCGGGAGGGATTATTCTTATAGTTCTCTCCTTTGTACTAACAATAGAACCCTTACCTCCTAGGGATAGAGCTACTATTTCAATTCCTTTATCATTTAATTTTTTTAACTCCTCTATACATTCTTTTTCATCAATAGGCCTATATCCTATCAATTCCCTTAATTCCACTTCATTTGGTTTTATTAAATAGGGCTTATGCTTTACAGCTTCTGCTAGACATTTACCACTAGTATCTATGATTAATCTTCCACCAATTTCCTCAATTAAATTCAATAAATCACTATAATTCCCAATATTTATTCCTGGAGGTATCCCTCCAGAGATGACTACTATATCATCCTTATGGACAATTCTTTTAATCTTTTGTTTTAGTTCTTTAAAAGTATTAGGTCTGATGGAAAAACCTGGCTCCGTCAACATATAGGTACCCTCTTCCTCTTCCTGAACCACTATATAGGTTACTCTCGTTTCATCTCCCTCTTGAAACACAAAATCACAATCTACTCCTCTATCTTCCATCATTTCTACTACCTTTTTACCATTATTGCCTCCCATTATCCCTGTAGCTATATTCTCTATACCTAAAGCTGATAATACTAAGGACACATGGGTTGCTTTTCCACCAATATCGTATTTCATGTTTTTGGTTCTATTATTCTGGTTTTTCTTCAATTTATCTACATATATATTTAAATCTAAAGATGGATTTAATGTAATAGTTATTATCAAATACCTCTCACCTGCTTTCCTTAAAGGTCCAAAGCCAAATAAGCCTTTAGCTTTTCAACAGAAGTGTTTACAATGTTTTCTTTCTTTAGATTACAATAATCTACAAAATTTAAAGCTTCAACAAAATCCCCTAATTGTTCTAAACTATGGCCATCTGATGAAATTATAAATTTAACTCCTTTTTCTTCCATATATAGGACCTGCTTCTTGAAAGCCTCCCAGTTTTCCTTATCCTTTGCCAAAGCCTTGTTGTTAAGTTCTACAACTATATGTTTTTCTACTAATAGAGGAACTATTTTTTCTATATCCAATTCATAATAAGGTCTATTTAAATGAGCTATAGCTTTTATATTGTCATATTTATTTATACAGTTTATTAAAGCATTGGTATTTGACTCAACATTATCCTTATACCAAGAGAATACATGGAAACTTATGATTACAAAGGATAGTTTCTTAATAGTCTTTTCTGGCAAATCCAAACTACCATCTTCATGGATGATATTTGCCTCTACTCCTGGGAGAATTCTAACTCCATTGGACTCTTTTACATTGTCTGCCAAACTATTGAAATGATATCTATGCGCTGATGCCGGCATAGCCGGACCGTGGTCAGTTATTGCCAATACTTTTAATTTTAACTTTTTAGCTCGTCTAGATAATTCATCTATAGTCGAAAAAGCATCACCGCTGGCCACAGTATGAACATGAAAATCTCCAACTAAATTCATATTAACTCCTTCTTTTATCTATTTAAAACCTTGTCAAACTCACTTTGTGGAATTCTTTCTGGTTCTTTTTGTCCAAGTAATAAGCTATATAGGTAAATTTTAGCCATATCTTCTACATATTGCATCTTTATATAAGCTTCTTCGATGGTATTACCTACAGTTAATACTCCATGTTTTTCTAATAAACAAGCATCGGATTTTTTTAAAGGCTCTATTATACTATCAGCCAACTCTGTAGTACCTGGAGTTCCGTACTTAGCTACTGGTACTATTCCACCAAACATCATACTTTCAAATACAACTGGAGGTATCTCCTTGTTCTGTACGGCAAATATAGTTGAATAAATAGCATGAGTATGACATACAGCTTTTACATCTTCTCTATTTCTATAGGCGCTTAAATGCATTAAAGTTTCGCTAGTTGGTTTTAAACCTTTCTTGTTTTCAACTATATTCCCATCTATATCTATTACTAAGATAGAGTCTATATCTGAATCCTCTCTATCTTGACCAGTAGGGGTGATACATATATATCCAGTCTCTTCGTCTCTCATACTAAAATTCCCTGATCCATGTCTTATAAGTCCATCATTTTCTGCTTTTTCTGCTATTTTTAATATTCTTTCCTTTATGTTTTCTAACATAGTTCTTCCTCCTATATTTGATGTTTTATAATAGTCTATTAGCAAAAGCTAATAGACTATTATTTTTATGATAATCCTAAATCCTTAGCAGCTTCTGCTTCTCTAGCCTTCATATGCTTAAAGTACCAAATGTAAAGTGCTACATAGCCTGCTAATAATACTAAACCAAAATAATCTCCATTTATTATATTTGCTGCTCTAGAAAATACATATCTAAATTCTGGTGCTTCCATACCATTCCAAGTGATCATTTGATTTACAGGTATATCAATAGTACCAACTTGTCTTGCTAGATTTGTAATATGAGGTGCAAAAGCAGTACCCACATATAGATATAATGGTGTAGCAATAACACCTAGAATTAACATTCTTACTAAGTTCTTATTACATACGATCAATGCAGTTGCTGCAAAACAGATATTCAATATTCCACCAAATGGTAAAACTCCATTGCCAGGTAGTATTACTGCCATTAGAAGTATTACTGGTACTAATAATATACAAGTTACCCATACTTCTGGTTGACCAGCTAGGAATGGCCAGTCTAGCCCAATGTATATCTCCTTCCCTGGGAATCTTTTTTTCATAAATTCTCCAGCTGCATCGGATATTGGTGCTAAAGCCTTCATAAATAAAGTTGCAACCATTGGGAACAATGTTAGAGCTGTTGCTGCTTGAACTGCTAAAGTAAGGGTTGACTTAAGATCGTATTTTGCAAATAATGCTATAAATATTCCTATTATAAAGCCCATAACATGGTTTTCACCAAATATACCTAGTTTTTCTTTTAAACTCTCTGCATCAATTTCCACATTTTTTAATCCAGGAATAAAATCCAATAATCTATTAAGAGGTGCTAAAACTACTGCTGTCAATGCCATAGAGTGGGGTAATGCTATACCAGGTATACCAGTCATCCTTTGAATTTGTTTTTGAGTTAAATCAGCATTTTTTAATTCCAATACTACTTCTATGGATGCTACTATAAAACCCATAGCTAAACTATTGGTAATACCAGAAACTATAACTGCAGTAAATATCTTGTTCCATACATTCCATAGGTCAAGGTTTAAACAATTAGTCTTATTAAACCCTAACATCAACAGATTTATAACTATCTGTATAGGGAACATGAAAAATGCATAAGGCCAAGCCCAAGCAATAGCTGCATTTGGAGGCCATCCTAAATCCAATATATTAAGCTGTAATCCCGTATTGTTTACAAAAGCTTCTGAAGCAGGGCCTATAGCGTCAAACATAAAGTCTATAACTACACTCATCCCTAGGAAAGCTACTCCAAGGGTTAGTGCTGATGAAAAAGCTGTAGAAAATTTCATCCTTACTATTAGCCCAACAATGATCATTATCAAAGGTAAAAACACTGCTGGTCCTAAGTCTAAAATATAATTAATAACTTCCTTCACAGCATAACACTCCTCTCTTATCCTATATTATTTTTTCAAAATTTCTTCTAACTGGTCCATAGTCTCTTCCATACCTACACCAGTTAAGAAAGGAATACCGCTTATTGTTGGTATGCCATAATCCTTATTTGAAGGTGCAATGGAAATATAAACATCTGCAATTCTTATATTTTGCTCTAAGGATTTAATATCTACCGCCATTACTTTTGCTGGTATCTTCCTTTCTTTACATAACTTATCAACTTTCGATGCTACTGTTTGAGAAGTAGCAACACCTGAACCACAAGCTACGATTATAGTCTTCATTTTTCTCCCTCCTTTCTTTAAACTTTAGTATAATTCTCCATAAAGAATGTTATACACACATTGAGCATCTTCACATTCCTTTAAGGAAAGTAATACATTTTCTTTTGAGAAAATGCTAATTAGCTTTTGCAATAATTTTACTTGATATGCAGGGTCCTTTACTGCTAACATGAAGACCATCTCCACATCTATATCATTAACTCCACTTCCCATTTCCTTAAACTTTATAGGTTTTTTTAGAGTTGATACCAATATAGCTGGTTTAAGCACATGTTCTGGATCCGTATGAGGCAGTGCAACCTTTACACCTAAAGTTGGAAGCCCTGTAGGAAATACTTTTTCCCTATCCAGTATGGCTTGTTTGAAACTACTCTTTACATATCCTTTTTCGTATAATATATCTGACAACTGGGATAACAAATCTTCTCTATCCTTTGCCTCTAAATCTAAATATATAAGTTCTTTATCTAGCATCTTCATATCTTCCAATTTTATAAACCTCCCTGCTCTTATTAATTATTAATAATATCCATACAAGTGTTTACTATATTATCTGCCTCTAATCCATAGGCTTTCTTTAAATATGGTAGTTTCCCAACTTGACCAAATCTATCCTGAACACCTATTCCTTTTACTATAACTGGATAACTTTCAGATAATACCTCAGTAACAGCGCTTCTCAATCCACCTATGGTATTATGATTTTCACAAGTAACTACTCTATTGGTCTTTCTTGCAGACTTAATTATACAATCCCTATCTATTGGCTTTATAGTATGAATATTTATCAATTCCCCATCTATACCTTTCTCTTTCAACTTTTTACAAGCCAATAGGGCTTCATATACCATGATTCCTGACGCAATTATAGTTATATCCTTTCCTTCCTTAATTAGATCTCCTTTAAATAAATTGAATTCATAATCCTCATCAAACACTGTAGGAGTCCATTTCCTAAAAAATCGAATATATAAAGGCCCTTCATACTCTACAATCTGAGGTAAAGCTTTTTTAAGCTGAATTACATCCACAGGTTCAAATATGACCATATTGGGAATACTCCTAAATACCCCAATATCCTCAAAGGACATATGGGTACCCCCATTTAATTCAGCTGCAATTCCTGGATCTGAACCAATTATCTTAACATTCCTATTAGCGTAAGCAATAGATACAGCCACTTGGTCACAAATCCTTCTAGTAGCAAAAGGTACAAAAGTAGATATAAATGGAATAAAACCATATGCAGCCATACCTGCTCCAATACCTGCCATATTCTGCTCTGCTACTCCCACATCAAAAGCCCTATTAGGATACTTCTTCCTTAGATTATAGGTACCATTAGACTTAGATAAATCTGCATCTATTACTACTATCCTTTCATCTTCCTCCATTTTTTGATCTAGAAATTCATATAGTATCTGTCGCATCTCCTTAATATTGTTGTCAGGTATCATAGGTTATCCACCTCACTATCTAATTCCTTTATAGCTTTTATTCTCATATCCTCACTTATGGTCATACTATGAGATAGAACTTTTGCTTCTTCAGCAAAAGAGACTCCTTTCCCCTTTATAGTATCTAAGATTATCATAGTAGGCTTATCCTTGCTTTTTTTAGCTTCTATTACAGATTTATGAATACCATTTATATTGTGCCCATTGGCCCTATATACATTCCAGTTAAAAGATTTCCACTTATCTATCACAGGTTCAATATCCATAATCTCCTCTACAGTTCCAGAAATCTGCATCTTATTGTAATCTAAAAATACTATCAATCTATTTAGTTTAAAATGCCCTGCTGCCATAGCAGCTTCCCAAATCTGACCTTCCTGTATTTCTCCATCTCCCAGTAAGCAATATATATATGCATCATCGGATTTTATCTTTGAACCTAAAGCCATACCTACAGCACAGGATAATCCTTGCCCTAGAGAACCTGTAGTCATATCAACTCCTCTGGTCTTTAACATATCGCAATGACTTGGTAGATTGGTTCCGGGTTTATTTAAGGTGTCCAACTCTTCTATGCTAAAATATCCTTTATCTGCCAATACAGAATAAAGAGCTGGTCCTCCATGCCCTTTGGACATTATAAATCTATCTCTTCCCTCCATATCTGGATTCTTTGGATCTATATTCATCTCATGATAATATAAATATACCAAAAGCTCCACAACAGATAGAGAACCTCCTATATGCCCTACGCCTAATCCTCCTATTTGATTTACTATAAGTTTTCTAATATCAATACATTTTTTATTTAATAGATCTATATCAAGCATTTTTATAATTCCCTCCTTTCTAAAATATGGTGGATTATAAAAACGATTTCTACTACTTATATTTAAATGCAAGGTTCGTGCCAACTTGTGCATAATTGCTATGAATATGTATTTTACTACAATATGACTGTATGTTATGCACTTATAGTTGTTTTATGCATTGCTTTATTAGTAGATAAAAAACTCGGTAAGAGGAAATTCCCTTACCGAGTTTTTGTTATCTAAATCTTATCTAAACTTTTTAATCAAAGCTCTCATTAGAACCCTTATCTCTCTTATTCTAAGTACTGAGCATAGAATAATGTATAAAAACAACCCTACTGCTACGGACAGCAATAATATTAATAAATCAATTATCCATTTATTTGGCAACAAACTCATAAGACCAAAATAAGTAAAATAAACCACTACCCCCATAATAACAGAAGCAATTAAAGCCTTAACAAAACAAATTAGATATCTTTTAAGACCCATTCTCCCTAGCTTTTTTCTCAAATCTACAAATAATAATAATGTAGTAAAAGTAGCAGATATACTAGTAGCTAAAGCTAGTCCTGAATGACCCATAGGTTTAATTAATAATAAATTTAAGACTACATTTAATCCCACAGCTAGAGCACCATTTATCATAGGAGTCTTGGTATCTTGGAATGAATAATATACTCTGTTTAACATAAGCCTTAAAGAAGAACCTACCAATCCTATGGAATAAAATATTAAAGCTTGAGAAGTCATATGGGTTGCCCCTTGACTAAAAGCTCCCCTTTGGAAAAATATCCTCACCATGGGCTGGGCCAATATAAGTATTCCAATAGTAGCAGGAACCGTTATAATGAGTATTATATTTATGCCTTCACCCATTATCCTCCTAATCTGTCCATCATCTTCTTGGGAAAAAGCTCTAGACAACATAGGAAATATTACTGTAGTTATAGCCATAACAAACACAGATATGATCAAATCGTTTATTCTTGAAGCATAAGTCAAAGCAGAAATACTTCCCTCTACTAAACTAGAAGCTAAAGTTTTGTCTATTATGGTATTTATCTGCTGTACTGCTGAACCTATCACAACTGGAAATACCAATACCAGTGCCCTTTTTAAATATGGATCCTTTAGATCTACGTCCCATTTATATCTATATCCTTGGTATTTAACTGCAGGCACTTGAATCAAAAACTGGGTAGAAGCAGCTACAACACTAGCTAACATCAATCCATGTATATTACCCTCTTTAGCAAAAAATACTAAAAATATTATGTAAACAAAATTATAGGGAAGGCCCATTATGGCTGGTGGGCCAAATATCTCGCTACTATGGAGAAATCCAGAAAAAACATAGGTAAAACCTAAAAATATTATAATAGGCAACCCTATTCTATTCAATTTTACTGCTAAAGTAAATTGTTTTCCAACAAAACCTTTAGCCAATATCCTTATAACCACTGGAGATAGCCAAAAACCTAAAAGAGCCAATATAATAGTTATGAAAAATACCATATTCAACACATTGTTTAAAAATTTTAATTTAGCTTCTTTGCCTTCCTTCTCTTCTATTTCAGTAAATATAGGTATTAAAGTAGTATTTAAAGAAGCCCCTATAGTAGTCATTATGATTACCGTGGCAGTCATAGCTACAAAGTAAGTATCCGTTTCATAACCAGAACCATAAGTAGAAGCTATTAAAACTTCTCTTAAAAAACCCAGAAATTTACTTATCAGCGTAAAAACAGCAATCATAGCAGCCGATTGTGCTACCTTACGGGTATTTGTCATACATATTCTTCCTTTCTTCGCCTTCTTGGCACATATTTAGGTACTCTACCTATAAACAACCAGCGTATTTCTAATGCTCCTACTAATAGTATAAATATAAATGTAATAGCCAATCCTAATCCGCATATTAATAATAAGGAAGATAATCTACTATACCCTATATGGTTAGGGAAATTACTCATTAAAATCCTTTTTATCTCCTCCAATATTAATGGATGAGAAAAATAAACTCCAAAAGAATAGATCCCAAAATCTTTTACACCATCATATTTCCCCACCATCCTTCTTGTTAACCAAATGAGTATAGGCATGGTAAATAGAGCATATATCATAGTATGGGGTCTAATAGAACCAAATTTACCATAATAATCCCTACCGCCATGGAGCCAAATATCATAGTATACTTGTCCAATATAAAATATGGTAGAAATTATATATCCTATAAATATACCTTTTATGTTCCCCTCTACAAAATCTACAAATTTATCATAGTGCATACCTATTAGTCCTCCTGTCATAAAATAGAAGGACCAACTAAATAAGGTCTTCCAATAGTAGCGATTAAATATCCCTACTATCCCTGTAGCATGGGGGTTTTTAAAATAATATCCATAGATGAGGATTAAACCTTGCAATACAAAGAAAAAGGTAAATACCTTAAAAGGTTTCTCCTCCATAGATTTAGCCACATACTTTATTAAAAAAGGTACTACTATGTAAAATTGAAATATCAAAAATATAAAATATAGATGGGAAAAATTTTCCCCTAATAGTAGTCCTCTTCCAAAGCCAAGTAATCTTTCTCTATTTATTGGCAATCCACTTATATAGGATGTATACAAAAAGTATATGGTAGACCAAATCGTATAGGGTATTAATATAAACTTCACCTTTTTCTTATAAAATCTACCAATATCAAATTCATCTATGGATCTATAATTATAAAATAACACCAGCCCTGAAATCATCATAAAAATAGGACTACCAAATCTAAAAAACTGATTTAAAAATATACCTAGATACATAGCCTTAGATCCATATCCCGAATTAACAGCAAATCCTCCAGTGGCATGGATGATAAGTATACCCATTGCAGCTATAGCTCTAATATAATATAGTTCCTTTATTCTTTTCCGTTTTGCCATTTAAATTCCCCTTCTATATTTATTTAATATTCATTACGTTTATATATTATATCATAAAAAAACATCCCCCAATATAAAATTGTATGGGGGATTTCCAATATCTTCTTTATCTACTTCTATAGTTATGGTCTTATACGTTATTACTTGTAATTGGTCGCTATCTTTATTCGGGGGAGTTGTTTTCAAATAGACTATAATATCATCACCAGCTTTTACTAATTTACCCACCTCCATATTGTATCCTGGAGTTGGGAAGGATTTAGTTATGGTTATCAATATCTTGTCCTTATCCATCCTCCATGTTATGTCCTCTTTTCCCGAATAGGATTCTACTATTCCTAAAAGTTTAAAAGGAATATTTGCTCTTTTGTCTAATAAATTACCTATCCTTTGAAGAAATACTATAACTTCTGCTTGGGTTGCTTTTCTATAGGGTGCATATTTTGTTTTTGATACACCAGATATTAAGCCATGATTGTATAAAGTGGCTATGGAGTTTTTCTCTTCTTTAGTCAATTGGCCAATATCCACGAATGGAGTATTATTTTGACTATTAGAAATTACAGACTCCTCTATAAGCTTTTTACCTACTATATTAGCCATCTGTACTCTATTTAAGTCCACTTTCCAGCCAATTTCACCTTGAGTATACCCTTTATCCTTTAATAAGGAAGAAAAGGATAATAAAAATTCATCTTCTCCTATAGTCCCTTTAGGATCAAAACGTTTAAAATCCTCCTTGGCTAAATAGGGAAAATAACGAATCACAAACTCCTTATTTATTTGATTTTTAGACCAATGGTTGGATAACTTACTTTCCATATCTGCCAATACAATAGTACTTGTTGACAAGAGTAAACTGAGTACTAAAACAAAAGATAAAGCTTTTTTCATAATATCACCTTTTAACCTTTTATAACCAAGTATATTCCTCCATTACAATTATAGCATGCATATTGCTTTAATTAGTTACAGTATAGTTACAATTAATGAATTAACCCTCCAATACAAAATTGTATGGAGGGCTGCCAATATTTTGTCAATCTTTAAATGAAGAGTCCTATACCTGAAGACTTGTAACTGTTTTCTCTTGGGGGAGCAGTTACTATATTAATTTTATATTGGCCTTTGGTTTTTTGACTTTTTTGATTTTTCTAAATATTCTATTATGTATAGTATAATAAAATATTCTATATAAATCAATGGAATTTATATTACAATTTAGTTACAAATATATAATTTAGGTATGGATATCTAAAAAGAGCTTTTTCTCACACTCATATATGAAAAAAGCCCTTTTTATCAATAACTATTATTTATTTTGCCTCTCCCAAGTATGCCTCCTTAACCCTATCATTCGTGAGTACTTCTTTGCCTGGTCCCTCTAGTACCAATTCCCCTGTCTCCAATACATAAGCATAATCGGCAATTTCTAATGCTTTTTTAGCATTTTGTTCTACCAATAATATGGTATTCCCTTGCTGATTAAGTGTTTTTATAATTTCAAATATATCTTTTACCAAAATAGGAGCCAAGCCTAAAGAAGGTTCGTCCATCATTAGTACCTTAGGGCGAACCATCAAAGCCCTAGCTACTGCTAACATCTGCTGTTCTCCACCAGAAAGAGTTCCTGCTTTTTGCCAATGTCTTTCCTTTAATCTGGGAAATAATTCAAACATTCTATCCATATCTTCTTTTATTCCTGCCATATCCGTCCTAGTATATGCTCCTAATATGAGATTTTCCTCTACAGTTAAATCCTCAAAAACTCTTCTTCCTTCAGGAACCATTACAATACCTTTTTTTACTATATCCTTAGTAGGCATATGGGTCAAATCTTCACCATTATACTCAACCTTCCCTTGAGATTTTTCTACCAATCCCATAATAGCTCTCAAAGTGGAAGATTTCCCTGCACCATTGGCCCCTATGAGGGTGACTATTTGATTTTCTTCTATGGATATATTTATTCCTCTTAAAGCTTTTATACCACCATAGTTTACGTGTAAATTAGAAACCTTTAGCATCTACTCCACCCCCAAATAAGCTTCTATAACTCTTTCATTCTCTTGAATCTCCCAAGGTTCTCCTTCTGCAATTAAAACTCCATGATCTAGTACCAATATTTTATTGGATATTCCCATTACTACTTCCATATGATGTTCTATTAAAAATATAGTCAAATCAAATTCCTCTTTTATATCCTCTATAAAATCCATTAATTCTCTAGTTTCCTGGGGATTCATGCCAGCTGCAGGTTCGTCTAATAGTAGTAGTTTTGGCTCTGTTGCCAAAGCTCTAGCTATTTCTAATCTTCTTTGTTTACCATAAGGCAATGAATAAGCTTTTTCATCCATTTCATCTTTTAAATCTACCTTTTCCAATAGATATAGGGATTTTTCATACATTTCTTTTTCTTCTTTTCTATAATTAGGTAGCCTAAGTACTGAAGAAAAAATATTAGATTTAAGCCTTAGATGATTGCCAATAAAAACATTATCAAGAACAGATAGCTCATTAAACAATCGAATATTTTGAAAGGTTCTACATATACCTAATTTTGCAATTTCATCTGGTCTAAGTCCTGTTATATCTAATTCCTCTTCATTTGGTGAAAAAACAACATTTCCTTCTGTAGGCTTATATACACCAGTAATCACATTAAAAATCGTAGTCTTGCCTGCTCCATTAGGACCAATAAGTCCAACTATTTCACCTTTTTGTATATTGGCATTGAATTGATTTACGGCTATTACGCCACCAAATTTCATGGTCATATTGCCTATCCTTAGCATCTTAAATTCACATCCTTTATCAGCTTTCTTTTATCAATCCTTCCTTTCTCACTACTACTACAATCATAAGGATTATTGAAAAGACAACCATTCGCATCCCCTGAACACCTTCTATATGGATGGAACCTATGTCTATAGATTCGTCTAAGAATCTTAAACCCTCCATCATAATAGTGACTATTATTGCAGAAATGGTCGTTCCTTTTATGCTTCCTAATCCTCCTAATACAACAATTAATAGAATATTAAAGGTTAGAGCAATTCTGAACATATTAGGATCGATAGTACCTAAAAGAGCTGCTAAAAGTCCTCCTCCAATTCCTGCTAAAAACGACCCAAAGGTAAAACTTAAAACCTTATGTTTAAACAAATTTATCCCCATAGATCTAGCTGCAATCTCATCCTCTCTTATAGCTTTGAAAGCCTTGCCATAACTTCCCTTCATCAGAAATTCCATAAACAATATAGTTAATATAGCTATCCCCCAACTCCACCAAATATTGGTGTTAGCAGGTATTCCCTTTAACCCTAAAGCTCCATTAGTTAAAGATTGAGCATTAGTAAATATCACTCGGATTATTTCTGCAAAACCCAATGTGGCTATAGCTAAATAATCATCTGTTAGCCTCAATACTGGTGCCCCTATTAGAAATCCTATAAAACCTGAAATAACCCCTGCCATAATAAGTGCTGGTAAAAAACTCCACTCCACATTAGCTAAGAATGGTACCATAGGTTTCATAAAGAAGTTCATTTCCTTCATAGCTACAGGCATTGTAAGTATAGCTACAGTATATGCACCTACAGCCATAAACCCAGCATGTCCTAAAGAAAACAAGCCGGTTAAACCATTAATAAGATTCATACTAAGTCCTAAGGTTATATATATACCACATAAATTTAATATCCTAAGTTTATAATCATCCAATACCATATTTAATATAAATAATACTACTAAAGTAACAACAAGAGCTATTGATAATTTTTTTAATTTATTATTGTTTTCCATACGCTACACCTTCTCCGTTACTCTTTCTCCCATTAAACCCGTAGGTTTAACTAGAAGTATTATTATCAAAACTACAAATGCAAAAGCATCTCTGTACCCAGTAAGATTAGGTAACAATGCTATTAGCATAATCTCCCCTAGCCCTAATATAAAACCTCCTATTACAGCGCCTGTTATATTGCCTATTCCACCAATTACCGCAGCTATAAAACATTTAAGTCCTGGCATCACACCCATTAAAGGCATCAATTGAGGATATTTTATTCCCCACATAATTCCTCCAACTGCTGCTAAAAAAGAACCTATAAAAAATGTAATAGATATTATTTTATTTATATCTATCCCCATAAGACTAGCAGTTTCATAATCCTTAGATAAGGCTCTCATAGCCATGCCTGTTTTAGTTTTTGTTATAAAATAAGTAAGAGCTAAAAGTAATAATATGGTAACTCCTGGTATTATAAAAGTAATCAAATTAATTGAAACTCCTCCTAGTTTTATAATTTTGTTAAACAAACTAGGTACAGGGAAGGCCTTAGGCCTTCCCCCAAACACTACTATTCCAAAATTTTGTAAGAAAAAGGAGGCTCCAATAGCTGATATAAGAATAGTAATTCTTGGTGATTCCCTAAGTGGTTTATAAGCTAACTTTTCGAGGAGAAGCCCAATAAATCCAGTAATAACCGGTGCCAATATAAACATAATCCACCAAGGTATAGGCGTAAAAACAATTCCATAATAGGTTATATAGGCACCCAGCATAAATATATCTCCATGGGCAAAGTTTATCAACCTAAGTATTCCATATACCATGGTATATCCTATAGCAATTAATGCATATAAACTACCTAATGAAATTCCATTAGCTAAATGTTGCAAAAAACCTTGATTTCCCATAATAAAACCTCCTAATTATGTTATTTATTATGGCTCTACAGTCGTCAAATACACAAACTTCCCGTTTTCAACCTTATTAATAACTGCAGATTTTACTGCATCTCCATTTTCATCAAGAGTAATATTCCCTGTGGCTCCCACAAAATTCTCCGTCTCTGCTATCTTGTCCCTTATGATCTTAGGATCTGTAGAATTTGCCCTTTCTATAGCATCTAATATCACCATATAAGCATCATATCCTAAAGCTGCAAAAGCATTAGCATCTTTATTAAATTTCTCCTTGTATTGCTTTAAAAATACATCTGATACATCGGTTACTGGTGATTCCGCAGTAAAGTGAGTGCTAAATACAGCACCTTCTACTGCATCTCCACCAATGGTTAAAAATTCTGGCGATTCCCAGGTGTCCCCACCTAAGATAGGAACATCTATACCTAAGTCCCTAGCTTGCCTAATCAATAACGCAGATTCTCCATAATTCCCTGGTGCAAATATTACATCTGGGTTTTTCCCTTTTACATTGGTAAGTTGAGCACTAAAATCCTGATCCCCAGTATTATACGAGCTAATCTCTACTATACTATCTTCATCACCAGTTAATTCTTTGAAAGCATCAATAAAATATTTACTTAGTCCAATAGAATAGTCTTGGGTAACATCTTGAATAATTGCTGCTGTCTTAGCTCCTAATTCATTAACTGCATACTTAGCCATTACAGTCCCTTGGAAAGGATCAATAAAGCAGACTCTAAAATAATAATCGTTGTTCAGCGTCACCAAGGGATTAGTGGGTGAGCAACCTACCGCAGGTACTTCCGCCTTTTTTACTATATCTCCTGCAGCCATAGATAAGGAACTTCCATAACTACCTATAATAGCTACAACTTTATCCTTTTCAATAAGTCTTGATACAGCGTTAGCCGCTTCTACTTTATCAGATTTATTATCTACTATTACCAATTCTACCTTTTTGCCTAGTACTTCTCCTCTAGTTTCATTAGCTAGTTTAATACCTTCTACTGTCATTTCCCCACCAGCAGCGTTAGCTCCAGTCATAGGTTCAAATACTCCAATTTTTATTACATCAGATGAATCTCCTGAATCACCACCAGTATCCGTTGACTTTCCACATCCCACCAACGATCCAGCAACTAACGCCAACACTAGAAACAATAACCCTAGCTTTTTACACATTTCAATACCTCCCTTATAAAATTTAAGACACGTCTCCAGACATGTCTTTTAGAACAATTTAATAGTAGTTATTATTTTGATAGAATTGTGGTACTATTTTGTTTTTTACGAATATTTTGTATAATTTAAGTATAACTCTCCTCTGTTGATTTGTCAATCAATTCTTCCCTTCCTTTTGCATTCCAATGTAATTTTACCCAGTACTTTGGAATCATTTTTAAAAAAATAGAGGATTTTTAAAAGTTTTGTATAATACTTTAAATATATGATGATTTTTGTTAAAATATGAAAGTAGAGGAAATTTAAAATGTATTCACAAAGGAGCGAAAAAAATGAGGTTCACATTTAAAAAAATAAAACTCCCAAAATTTAATAAAAAGAAAAAAGAAAAAAACTTAGTTAAAAATGAAAGAGTTAAAAGTATTGGAAAAAGTATGATACTATCTACTACATCCATATTAATTGGATTGACCTTGGTATTAGGAATCGTTACATATTTTATATCTAAAAACGAATTAATTAAAACAAGCGAAGAACTATTATTAAATAAAGCCACAGATTCAGCAACTATAGTAGATGAACAAATTAAAAGCAACGCCCTTTCCATCGCTACACTAGGCAATCTAGAGGCAATTTCTAATCCCGATATTCCAGATGAAGAAAAATTAAAAATGTTAAAAGAGGAAAGGGGTAAATTAAATTTTTCCAGTATTGGAATAGCAAATCTACAAGGAGAATTGTTGTTGGAAAATGGTGTAGTATTGGATATATATGAAGAAGAATACTTTAGAAAAGCCTATTCAGGAAGCAACTATTTCTCTGAACCCTTTGTAAACAATTTGACAGGGAAACTGGAAGTAGCCATTGCTGCCCCAATAAAATACAAAGGTGTTAATCTAGGTGTGATAGTAGGATTTAAACCTGCAGAAGATTTCTATAGAATAGCAGGAAATATAAAAATTGGAGAAAAAGGATTTGCCTATATATTAAACGATTCTGCAGATATAATCTCTCACCCTACTGTAGCAACCCACGCTACCAACGGTAAAGCTAAAGCTGATGTAAACTTTAGTGTCTTAAAAAAACGGGTACCTAGCAATTATATAGATGAAGTAGTACAAATGGAAGAAAAAATAGCAAAGGGAAAAGCTGGCATAGGAAAATATATGGAAGATGGAGAGATAATCCATTTAGGTTTTGCTCCTATCAAATCCAAAGATTGGACCCTTATAGTTAATATAAGTGAATCAGAAATACTATCTGGTTTAAATTACATGAAAAAAGCTTTAATCCTAGCGGTATTAGTAGCAATCATTATCGGTATAGTTTTTTCCATATTATTTAGTAGAAGCCTTACAAAACCTATTGTGCACGCTACAAATCAAGCATACAATTTATCCCAATTGGATTTTAGTGAAGATATGGATGAAAAACTAATAATGAGAAAAGATGAATTAGGTAAATTAGCATATTCTCTACAAGTCGTTATTGATAATATGAGAAACTTTGCAAAAGAAATACAAGAATCATCCCATCAAGTAGCTGCTACTTCAGAAGAATTAGCAGCCATATCCCAACAATCCACTGAAGCAGCTACCAACATAGCAGAAAATTCCAGTGAAATTGCAGAAGGCTCTAGCAATCAGCTAGATGAAATAATAAACGTAACCTCCTCCATCAAAGAAATATCTTCACAAATAGAACATGTATCTCGTCAAACTAGCAATGCTGAAGATGTAAATAGGGATGTATTCCAAAAAACTGAAGTAGGAAAGGAAAATATGGATGAAGTAACAATACAAATGAGAAATATACAAGATAGTACCAATAGCGTTAAAAGCTCTTTAGACAATATTAGCTCCAGTTCTAATGAGATGAACCAGATGCTTGAAATAATCCAAGATATAGCAGAACAAACAAATTTACTAGCCTTAAATGCTGCCATAGAAGCTGCAAGAGCTGGAGAATATGGTAGAGGATTCGCAGTAGTAGCCGAAGAAATAAGAAAACTAGCTGAAGAAACCCAAAAATCTACTGAAAAGATTTACCTATTATTAGTTAATAACAATGTTTTAATTGAAGAAGCCAATGCTAAAATGGATTATAGTAGCAAAGAAGTAGAATTAGGTGTTACAAGGGTAAATGAAGCCAAAGAAACCTTTGATGAAATATCTAAATTAATCGTACAAATTGGTTATGCAGTTAACGAGGTAGTAGCAGCTATAGGTAATGTAGAAAGCTATGTAGACTCGTTAGTCCATTCTTCTACTTCAATAGAGAATATGAGTAAAGAAATTGCAGCCCAAATTCAAAACTCATCAGCTGCCTCTCAAGAGCAAATGGCTTCCATGGAAGAGATTACTTCTTCAACGGAAAGCCTAGCAAAATTGGCAGAGGAGCTGCAGATGTTAATTGGGAATATTAGATTTTAAGATAAAAGTAAAGCAGGCTAGGGCTTCTAATCCTACCTGCTTTTTTATACTATTTAACCTAATAAATTTTTTATACTATTATAAGTGATATTGGGCACTATCTCAAAAGTATGTTTCATATGGACCCGTTCAGTCATCTTGTGACCATCCTTTCCATAGGTCCCTATATTTACCACAGGTACATCTACTTCCATTACAGCTTCCATATCATATACATATTTAGAACCCCAAGCTGGCATATTCTTTTCTAGATATAATATATCTTTTGGGCTATCGCTTAAAGACATAAAGCTTATATCAGATATATATGGATAAAACATCTTGGTGACAATAGGCTCATCAGAATAATTCTGTACTAAATCTATAGATTTAGTTACACTGTCCATTAAATTTCTTTCTAACTCAGTCTCGCCAGTCATTTCAATCCTAGCATTATAAGTAGAAGAAAAATATATTATAATAGCTGGGCTCTTATCTATAGACCACTTCCAAGCTTCTTCCACTATTTTTACACTAAATTCCCTTAAATCCAAAGATGGATCCCTTTGGTTTAATTCTTTTGCAAAACTATCCATATACAGCTTAAATCTATCTCCATGTACAATATGCAATTCATTATAAAATTCATCCCAAGTATAAACCCTCTTCTTCCAACAAAGGTTTTTATAAGGATAATTAGCCCTTCTACAGAATTTTTTATAGGAATTATTTAAATATTCTATTACATTGTCAAAGGCTTCTTCTCCTTTTTCCTTCATCTTATCCATTACATCTTTAGGTGTCATACTGTGAGTAAAAAAATTATAATAAGAATAAGCAGATAAAGCCGTTTGAACTGTGTACTTATCCTTAAAATCTGATTGTTTTAAGGATACCGGTGGTATGGTAACTTCTCCCTGAGACTCATCACATAGCTCTGGATTATATGATATTAATCTAGTCAACTCTGCCACCAATAGATTAGGGTCTAATCCACTAAATGCCTGACCAACATGGGCCTCTTCTCCTACTACATAGAAGGAAGGCAACAGTTTTCCTATGGTACCAAAGTATATATATCGATTTTCATCTTCCTCATGATAAGGTGTAGAATAATCAGCATTTATACAAGCAATAAATTTAAATCCCTCTTCTTTCATCTCCTTAAATACCTTTAATGCTGTCAATATTCCATGGGAATTATCCTCTTCATCACAAGCAGCTAATGTTATCAAATGTCCATCTATCTCTTCTGGATGTTCAGAAAAATATTTAGTCAAATACATATGTCCTGCTATTCCCGATTTCATATCTAGAACCCCTCGTCCAAACATGTATTGCTCAGATTCAATATCCTTTATGACTTCTTCTGCCAATTTCATCTCCCTTAAAATCTCCGGTAGCCTATCTGGATCAAAAGCATACTCCTTTATAGATCCAAAATCCTCTACCCCAACAGTATCTAAGTGCCCCATCAAAATTAAAGCCCTATTAGAATTACCCTTAGTCCCCTTAACATGGGATATAACTATATATCTTTCTATTTCATCATCTATAGTCTGTATAAAATTAAGCTGATCGGGATTTTCCTGAAAATAGGGTAACTCATTATAAAACTCATATATCCACTTGGCACATTTTGCCTCTCCACTAGTCTTCACAACACTAGGTATCCTTACCAACTCCTTGGTAATATGTTTAACTTCATCAAAACAATATAAATACATAGGCTTCATCCTCTCTATATGATAATATACTTGATACAATCTTTTAGCTATATTTCTCTTTCTGTCATAGTGCCATATATTTTATATTTGATTCAATACCTATATAAAAATAGTGACCTATCACATTGCAACGCAATACAATAGGTCAACTACTTATATGTGGGTGTGGTGTATCTTGTATAAGGTTTCTAAGGCCAAAAGGATTTCCCTCTTTGCCCCTTTTGGGGCTAATGCCTTATTTACATAATTCTCTACTCCATCTTTAATATGGGATTCATATTATATAACTGTATTGAGTATACATCCTGCTTTAACCTTTTTAAATTGGCTAAAGTAAAGATAGTAGAGCTTTCCATATCTGAAAATAATATGTTTTTATTCTTCCAATATCTTATTATAGCATTTTCTTTATCTATATAAAAGGAGTCGTAACTCCTAATTATTCCATAATAATAATTATAACCTAAATCTTCACAAATATCTATAATAATATTAGTAAGTTTTATATCAGCTACTGCTGGATACCCTTCCCTAATATACATTTTAGTGGTCCCATCATCCCTAACAGCAGCTGTAGCTATAACCAAATCTCCTAATTTTATATAAGGTTGTACAGCACCACCACCAGCAAATTAATTCCTCCATGGCTATAGCCGCTCACCTATACCTATTTTATATCCCTTAAATCCTTTTCCATTTTGCCATCTGCCTTTTAGTAACTATTAAAAGAGCAATTATAGTTGCCATATAGGGTATCATCTGTGTAAACTGAGATGGTATACCCAATACCTGTAATCTTATACCCAAGGCATCGAAAAACCCAAACATCAATGCTGCACCAAAGGTTTTTATCGGATTAGCCCTACCAAATATTATTGCTGCTAATGCAATAAATCCCCTATCAGCACTCATATTCTCTGTAAATAAGGTCAAATAGCCTAATGAAAGATGGGCTCCTGCAAAACCGCAGAGAACACCACAGGCGATGGAACTAGTATATTTCATTCTCTTAGCACTAACACCAGCGGTTTCTAAAGCTTCTGGATATTCTCCTGCCGCCCTTAACCATATCCCATGGGGAGTTTTGTATAGATAAATATAAACTAAAACTACCAATATCCAAGATATATATACGAATATGGAATGGTTGTTTAATATTATATTTAAAACCGGAATATTTTTAATCCCTGGAATTTGAAGTCTAGGCAATGGTACTATATCAGGAGAAGAAAATGCCCCTTTTACTCCAAAAATGCTCCTTAACAAAAACACCGTTAGACCACTTGCAAACATGTTTATAGCAATAGCTACGATAAATTCATCGGATTTTAAGTCCACAACAAATACTGCAAATATCAAGCCTATTAGCAGTCCAACCAATGCTGCAAATATTACCCCTACTAAAGAAGAACTAAAGAAATAACTACCTAAAACCCCAAAGAAAGAACCTAAAAGGATCATCCCCTCCATACCTATATTTAGCATCCCAGCATGTTCTGTTAAAAGACCTCCTAAAGCTGCTAGTATGAGAGGGGTAGCTGTTCTAATGGTGTGTTGAACCAATGTAAGATTAAAGACCTGTTTAAGCATTTTTTTCACCTGCCTTTTGTTTAGCCTTTCTTCGAGTATTCCATACTTTAAACTTTTCCTTAAATCCTGCTTCTCCTGCAATAAACAAGATTATAATAGATTGAATAACCAATACCAATTCAGAAGGAATTGAAGTAGCATTCTCCATAGAAACTGAGCCAGTTTTTAATGCCCCTAAAAATATGGACATGATTATAACACCAATGGGATTATTCTTTACTATTAATGCAGCCAACATTCCATCCCATGCGTAGCCTGGGGATATATTTTGTAAAAATCTATGATGTACTCCCAATACTTCAAAAACTCCCGCTATACCACATAATGCCCCCGATAGTACCATGGCTAATATCATTTGTTTCTTATCATCTATTCCACCATACCTTGCAAATAAACTATTTCGTCCTACCATCTTAAAATCATACCCAGCTGAAGTCTTCTCCATAAGATAATATATTATTATAGCTATAATTCCCATGAAGAAGATGCTGGTATTCAAGGTAGACAGCCTAACCATTTTAGACAAATGATATCCTTCGGCTATTATTTCTGTCCCTCCCATTTTACCCTCAGTAGTAGCAAAAGGATAATTTACCAAATAGGAGGTAAATAAAACTGCTACTGAGTTTAACATTATAGTTGTAATAACCTCATCAATTTCATATTTAACCTTTAACAATGCAGGAATATAGGCATATATCCCTCCTACTAATGCACCAGCAATAATTGCTAATATAATTCCTATCCCCTTTGGTAGGGAGATAAATGTAATTCCCACATAAGCTGCTGCAAAAGCGCCTAAATATAGTTGCCCTTCCCCTCCAATATTAAAAATACCACTACTAAAGGATACAGCCGTAGCTAAACCTGTCAATATTAAAGGTACTGTTTTGGCAAAAGTAGTCGCTATATTATATTTTGAGCCAAAAGCCCCTTTTAGTAAAGCTCCATAGCCTACCAAAGGACTTCTTCCATTAGCAATCATAATAAGGGCACCTATCAATAAAGAGACCACTATAGAAAATACTAGAGATATTATATATTCTATTCTCTCATTGGAATGTCTTTTATCCATCTATAGCACCCCTTTCTTCTTCATATGCTTCCCTGTCATATATAGGCCAATTTCTTGTTTCGATATCTGGTCTTTTAGAAATTCCCCTGTGATCTCCCCTTCATAAAATGTAATTATTCTATCAGATAACCTAAATATTTCATCTAACTCCGCAGACACTAATAATATAGCAACACCATCATTTCTTTTCTTAATTATTTGACTATGAATAAATTCAATAGCTCCCACATCTACTCCTCTAGTAGGTTGAGCAACTATAAGTATAGGTGTATTAAAAGAAAATTCCCTAGCTATGACCATCTTCTGCATATTTCCACCTGATAGCTTCCCTGCAGGCAAATTAGAAGATGGAGTCCTTATATCAAATTCATCAATTAGCCTATTGGCTCTATCCTTTATCTTTTTCTCATTCATATGAATTCCCCTTATGGCATAAGGTTCTTTATGTTGTATTCCCATTATCAAATTTTCCCATATGGTCGCTTCTATTGATAGACCTGTTGACAATCTATCTTCCGGCACATGGGCTATACCTAAATTTCTAATTTCCTTAGGGCTCTTGTTAGAAGCATCTACACCATTTATGAGAATTCTGCCCTCTTCTGTTTTTCTAAGACCTGTTAATACCTCCACTAACTCTGATTGTCCATTACCTTCTACCCCTGCTATGCCTAAAACCTCTCCCCTTCTAAGATTAAAAGATACTCCATTTAATGCTACAAGTCCCCTATTATCTCTAGCCCTCAATCCTTCTACTAATAGTACTTCTTCCTTAAATGTTTCCTTCTTATCTAATTGTTCAAATAATACCTCTCTACCAACCATCATCTCAGCTAATATACCTTCATTAGCTTCTTTTGTTTCCAATGTTCCTACCATCTTCCCTTGACGCATTACACTTACTCTGTGGGATATGGCTAATACTTCCTGAAGTTTGTGAGTTATAATTATAACGGTTTTCCCCAAATCCTCCACTAGTCTCCTAATAACATTAAATAATTCATCAGATTCTTGAGGAGTTAAAACTGCAGTAGGTTCGTCTAATATGAGTATATCTGCTCCCTTATACAATACCTTCAATATTTCAATTCGTTGCTGTACCCCAACGGACAGCAACTCAACTTTCATATGAGGATCCACTTTGAGTCCATAGATTCTCGACAATTCCTCTGTTATCGATATAGCCTTTTCATAGTCCATGAATATCTTGTTTTTTCTAGGTTCTGTCCCCAATACTATATTTTCCGCAACGGTAAAAGATGGTACCAGCATAAAATGTTGATGGACCATTCCTATACCTAAATTGATAGCATCTAATGGACTATTAATTTTGATA